>Ga0209793_1000234_pt1:2500-89622 | contig 89622 bp, 88 predicted proteins | sample EBPBio122009_DNA_FD_185863 | JGI IMG/M metagenome (GOLD analysis project Ga0209793, IMG submission 185863) | Wastewater treatment Type I Accumulibacter community from EBPR Bioreactor in Madison, WI, USA - Reactor 1_2/2/2009_ DNA (SPAdes) (version 2) | ecosystem: Engineered >... | reverse complement strand
GCCGACCATTGCGCCTTGGCTGCGGGTATTGCATCCAACGCGGCGCGCAGGTCGGCGGGCACGCGCGGCTCGGGTTCCTTGTCCACGGCGCGAACCATCACCGCCACGCGCTCGCCAGCATCCACGCCGGCGGTTTCGTGCAAGGCGCGCGGCACTTTCAGCCAGTGGCCGTCCTCGCCGTCGGGCTCCAGCGTCGCCTTGAAGTCGTGGCCGCCCAGTGTGCCGGTCACGCTGACCATGCCGCGCGAGGGCAGCTTCGCGCTCGCCGCTTTCGGCAATCGCAGGAAGCGCCACGTCGCGTTCTTTGGTGTCGCAGGCCGTTGCAGCGTGGCGGTGAAACGGATCGGCGCGGCGGATGCGTTCATGCGTGGACGATATCGCGCTTGCGCTCAGCGGCGTGTCATTCGCCGGACAGCAGCGCGCGATAACCTGCGTTGCCCAGCTTTTCCATCGTCGCGATGTTGCGCTCGATGATCGCGTCCGGCTCCGGGTAGGCCTCCACCGCGCGGTCGAGGCTGTCTTCGCGCAACAGGTGCAGCACGGGCCAGGGCGCGCGATTGGTGTTGTTGCCGGCATCGTCGAAGTCCGTGCCGGCGAACTGGTAATCGGGATGGAAGCTGGCGACCTGGATCACGCCATCCAGCTCCAGCGCTTCCAGCAGGCCATCGGCATCGTCGAGGAAGTCGTTGTAATCGAGGAAGTCGCTCAGTGCCTTCGGATGCACCAGCAGCGTGGTGTCGGTCTCATCGGCCGGCGTGTCGCGCAGCCGCAGCATTTCCTCGCCCAATTCCTCGCGCAGGTCGTCCACCGACTCCGCGTCGGACACCTTGATGCGCACCTGGCCGCGCACGTAGACCGACTTGGCGAACGGGCACAGGTTCAGGCCGATGACCGCGCGCTCCAGCCAGCGGCGGATGTCGGCCTCCACGGCCGCCGGGTCGAAGCTCGCGTCCATCGGGATCAGTCGCGGAAGTTGTCGAACTGCAGCGGCAGCTCGAACTCCCTGCCGCGCAGCAGCGCGATGGCGGCCTGCAGGTCGTCGCGCTTCTTGCCGGTCACGCGCAGCTTCTCGCCATTGATCTGGCTGTCCACCTTCAGCTTGGCGGCCTTGAGCTCGCCCTGGATCTTCTTCGCCAGCTCGCGGCCGATGCCCTGCTTGACGGTGATCTTCTGCCGCGCGCCGGCGACGTTGGTTTCCACATCGCCCGCCTCGGTCGCGCGCGGGTCGATTTTCCGCGCGATCAGGCGCGCGTCCAGGATGTCGCGCATCTGCTGCAGCTGGAACTCGCTCGGCGCGTGCAACGCGATGGTGGCCTCATCCAGCGCGTAGGCGGCATCGACGCCCTTGAAGTCGAAGCGCGTGCCCAGCTCGCGATTGGCCTGGTCCACCGCGTTGGTGAGTTCGTGGATGTCCACTTCGGAGACGATGTCGAAGGAAGGCATGGCGTGGGATGGGAGAGCGACGGGACTGGAAGGATAGACCACGCCCACCGCGGGCCGGGTGATAGCCTGTCCCGCCCGATCGAGTTCCCGCACGATGACACCGGCCACGCGCGCGACATGGTTGATGCTGGGCGCGATCATCGCCTTCGTCGGCATGGACGCATCGATGAAGCTGCTGGCCGCGCGTTACCCGCCGCTGGAGATCGGCGCGCTGCGCGGCCTGGCGTCGTTGCCGTTCGTGCTGGTCTGGGTGATGGCGACGCGCGGCCTGGCGTCGATCCGTCCGGTGCGCTGGGGCATGCACCTGCTGCGCGGGGGGCTGGGCATCGGGATGATGGCGGGCTTCGTCTACGGCATCGCGCGATTGCCGCTGTCCAGCGCCTATGCGATCACCTTCGTCGCCCCGCTGTTGGTCACCGCGCTGGCGGTGCCGTTGCTGGGCGAGCATGTCGGCCCGCGGCGCTGGGCCGCGATCCTGGTCGGGTTGGTCGGCGTGCTGGTGATCCTGCGGCCGGGCGGCGAGATGTTCTCGATGGCCGGCTTCGCGGTGCTCATCGCGGCGATCTGCTACGCCGCGAGCGCCATCACCGTGCGCGTTCTGGTGCGCACCGACAGCACCCAGGCGATGGTGGTGTGGATGCTGGTGGTGCTGGGTGTCGGCGCGGCCTTGCTGGCATGGCCATCGTGGGTGCCGGTGCGCGGCGGTGATTGGGGCATCGTGGGGCTGGTCGGCGCGTTCGGCGCCTGTGGACAGATCCTGCTGACCGAGGCCTTCCGGTTGGGCGAGGCCTCGAAAGTCGCGCCGCTGGAATACACCGTGCTGCTGTGGTCGCTCGGGATCGACCTGGCGCTGTGGGGCGTGCTGCCCGATGCGGCGACCTGGCTGGGTGCCGCGATCATCGTCGCCAGCGGCCTTTACCTGCTGCGGCGCGAGCGTGTGCATGATGCGGTCGAGCACCCCTGAGCCTGCGCTGCGATGCCCTTGCTCTTGCTACTGCCCTTGCTGGTCCTGGCCATCGTGGCGCTGTGGGCGGTCCTGCTGCCGTTCTCGCTGATCCAGCGCTACCGCTTCGGCCGCAAACGCCGACGCGTGCTGGCCTGGGCGAATTCGGTCAACGCGTGGCTGGTGCTGGTCTCGGCGGCCGCGTTCTTCCTCGGCGCATGGATGGCGACGCGCTGGTTGCCTGATGCGTTGCGGATGGCCGGGGCCGGTTTCATCGCCGGCAGCGCGCTCGGCCTGCTCAATCTCTCCATCAGCCGCCATGAAGTAGAAGCCGGCCGCTTCTTCATCACCCCCAACTCCATGCTCGTGCTTGGGCTGACGTTGCTGGTGGCCGGCCGCATCCTGCTCGGCTTCTGGCAGCTCTACGAACACGGATTCCAGTGGCATCCGATGCAGCGGGAGGAAGCCTGGTTCCTGAGTCCGGACAGCCTGTTCGCGCTGGGCGGCCTGCTGCTCGGGCACTACTTCGCATGGTGTTGGGGCCTGCGGTCGCGCTTGCGGCGACTGGGGCCAAGCTGAATGCAGTACCCGGCTGATATCGGCCGGGTGAAATATCGACGTGACGGGACATTCGCAGGCGTGTGTTTGTTCGCCCGGCGTTTCTGCCGCCACAATAGGGGCCGGACATACCCAGCGGAGTGGTCATGGCGGAACTGAAGGAAGCGCGCGTCCCCGATATCGGTGGCCACGGCGACGTGCCGGTGATCGAGCTGCTGGTCAAGCCCGGCGACAGCGTCGACAAGGACCAGGGCCTGATCACGCTGGAATCGGACAAGGCGACGATGGAAGTGCCGTCGCCGTTCGCCGGTACGGTCAAGGAGTTGAAGGTCAAGCTGGGCGACACGCTTTCCGAAGGCGGGCTGGTGGCCGTGATCGAGGTCGCCGGCGATGCCGCCGCCGAGCCGCCGCGCGCCGAGCCGGAAGCCGCATCGAAAATCGCCGCCAGCAGCGAAACCGGCGCGAAGGCCGAGCCGGCCGAGGTCGCGGCCGAACCCGATGCGCTGACCGAGGAATCGATCGAAACCGCCGATGCGCGACAGGCCGTCGACGAGGCTGCGCAACAGGTCAAGACCACGGTGACGCCGCCGACCAACGCGATGGGCGCCGGCCTGCCGCCGGTGCGCTTCGAGGCCGATGCGGTGTTGCCGGACAAGGTGCCCTACGCCAGCCCCGCGGTGCGCCTGTTCGCGCGCGAACTGGGCGTGGACCTGGCGCAGGTCAGCGGCAGCGCCGACAAGGGCCGCATCACCCGCGAGGACGTGCAGAAGTTCGTCAAGGGCGCGCTGGCAGGCGGAGTGCGCCCGGCCGCCGGCGGCGCAGGCGGCGGGCTGGACCTGCTGCCGTGGCCGAAGGTGGACTTCGCCAAGTTCGGCGAGGTGGAGGTCAAGCCGCTGTCGCGGATCAAGAAGATCTCCGGCGCCAACCTCGCGCGCAACTGGGCGATGATCCCGCACGTCACCCAGTTCGACAGCGCCGACATCACCGATCTGGAGGCCTTGCGCGTCCAGCTCAACAAGGAGAACGAGAAGGCCGGCATCAAGCTGACGATGCTCGCCTTCCTGATGAAGGCGACGGTGTCCCTGCTCAAGCAGTACCCGGACTTCAACGCCTCGCTGGATGCCTCCGGCGACAACCTGACGCTGAAGAAGTATTTCCACATCGGCTTCGCCGCCGACACGCCCAACGGGCTGGTGGTGCCCGTGGTGCGCGACTGCGACAAGAAGGGCGTGATCGAGATCGCGCAGGAAACTTCCGCATTGGCGAAGAAGGCGCGCGACGGCAAGCTCGGTCCGGCGGACATGCAGGGCGGCTGTTTCAGCATCAGCTCGCTCGGCGGCATCGGCGGCACCGCGTTCACCCCGATCGTCAACGCGCCGGAAGTCGCGATCCTGGGCGTGTCGAAGTCGTCGATCCAGCCGGCGTGGAACGGCAAGGAATTCGCCCCGCGCATGATGCTGCCGCTGTCGCTGTCCTACGACCACCGGGTGATTGATGGTGCGGCGGCCGCGCGCTTCACCGCATCGTTGGCGCAGCTCCTGGGCGACATGCGCCGGGTACTGCTTTGAGCCCGTGATGCACCGGCAGCCCGAGATCGGCGAGAAGATCGAACGCGCCCGCGACGTGGCCGAGGATGCCGGCGGGCGCGCCCTGGCGGACATCCAGCCCTTCCTGTCCACCAAGTTGCTGCAGCTGGGCGATTTCAGCCTGACCGTCGGGGGCATTGTCGGCGCGATCGTGGTGGTGCTCGGCGCGCTGCTGATCTCCAAGCTGGTGCGCGGTGCGATCAATCGCTACGACAAGCGCAATCCGCGTGCCAGCCATGCGGCCCTCTACACGCTTTCGCGCATCGTCCATTACGTGATCCTGGCGATCGCCGCGATGCTCGCGCTCAACGCGCTCGGCCTGCCGCTCAGCAAGTTCACCATCTTCGCCGGCGCGCTCGGCGTGGGCCTGGGCTTCGGCCTGCAGCAGATCTTCAGCAACTTCGTCTCGGGCCTGATCCTGCTGTTCGACAGGTCGTTGAAAGTCGGCGACTTCGTCCAGCTCGACGACAACGTGCGCGGCGTGGTGAAGGCGATCAACATCCGCGCCACCCGCATCACCACCAACGACAATATCGACATCCTGGTGCCGAACTCCGAGTTCGTCAGTGGGCGCGTCACCAACTGGACCTACCGCTCGGTCAACCGCCGCATCCGCGTGCCCTTCGGCGTGGCCTACGGCGTGGACAAGGAGCTGGTGAAGAAGGCCGCGCTCGAGGCCGCCGCCAACGTGCCCTTCACCCTCAGCATGGAGGGCGACCGCGCGCCGCAGGTGTGGCTGGTGAACTTCGGCCAGAGTTCGGTCGAGTTCATCCTCGCGGTATGGCTGACCGAGGAGGCGGCCCGCCGCAACGTGGCGGTCAAGGCGGCCTACATGTGGGAGCTGGACACGGCGCTGAAGAAGTACGAGATCGAGATCCCGTTCCCGCAGCGCGACCTGAACGTGCGCAGCCTGTTCGGGCTGGAGGGCGATGACGCTTTCGCGGCCTTGCGCGGACAGGTGGATCGCCCAGCCGTCAGGAGCGAAGCGCGGGGAAAATCGAAGTTGAGCGAGGAAGAGCGCGCCGCGCTGTCCCGCAACGATGCGCGTGCGGATACCGAGCGCGCGATCGAGGAAGCAGACCACGAGGCGGAGGAAGCCGATGCCGCCCACGAACGGAGCAAGCCGAATGGCAACGATTGAAGTGAAAGTCCCGGACATCGGCGGCCATGCCGATGTCCCGGTGATCGAGGTGCTGGTGAAGCTGGGCGACACCGTCGCCAAGGACCAGGGGCTGGTCACGCTCGAGTCCGACAAGGCGACGATGGAGGTGCCCTCGAGCGTGGCCGGCATCGTGAAGTCGCTGAAGGTGAAGCTGGGCGACACGCTCTCGGAAGGCAGCATCGTGGCGGTGATCGAAGCCGAGGGCGCGGATGCCGTGCCGGCCAAGGCCGAAGCGCCCAAGCCCGCGGAAGCGCCGAAGCCGCAGGCCACGCCGCCCGTCGGCGATGCGAAGCCTGCGCCGCAGGCAACCGCGTCCAGCGGCAAGCCCGCCGACATCGAATGCCGGATGGTGGTGATCGGCTCCGGGCCGGGCGGCTATACGGCAGCGTTCCGTTCAGCCGACGTCGGTCTCGATACGGTGCTGGTGGAACGTTACGCGCAGCTGGGCGGCGTCTGCCTCAACGTCGGCTGCATCCCCTCCAAGGCGTTGCTGCATGCGGCCGAGGTGATGGATGCCGCGGCGCATGCCGATGACTACGGCATCACCTTTGCCAAGCCGAAGATCGACATCGACAAGCTGCGTGCCTACAAGGACAAGGTCGTCGGCCAGCTCACCAAGGGCATTGCCGGCATGGCCCGCCAGCGCAAGGTGCGCACGGTGCAGGGCGTGGCGAAGTTCGCATCGCCCAACGAGCTGCTGGTCACCGATGCGGACGGCAAGACGCAGCTGCTGCGCTTCCAGTACTGCATCATCGCGGCGGGCTCGCAGGCGGTGAAACTGCCGGGCTTCCCGTGGGACGATGCGCGGGTGATGGATTCCACCGATGCGCTCGAACTGGCGGACGTGCCGAAGAAATTGCTGGTGGTCGGCGGCGGCATCATCGGGCTGGAAATGGCGACGGTGTATCGCGGCCTCGGCAGCGATGTAACCGTGGTCGAGCTGGCGCCACAACTGATCCCGGGTGCCGATGCGGACTTGGTCAAGCCGCTCGCCGCGCGCCTGAAGGCTCAGGGCGTCAACGTCCATCTCAAGACCAAGGTCGTGGAGGCGAAGGCGCAAAAGAACGGCATCGCCTGCACGTTTGAAGGCGAGAGCATCCCCGACGCCAAGATCTTCGACCGCGTGCTGGTTGCCGTGGGTCGCAGCGCGAACGGCGGCAAGCTCGATGCCGACAAGGCCGGTGTGAAGGTCGGCGAGCGCGGCCTGATCCCGGTGGACGACCAGATGCGCACCAACGTGCCGCACATCTTCGCGATCGGCGACCTGGTCGGCCAGCCGATGCTGGCGCACAAGGCTACCCACGAGGGCAAGCTGGCGGCGGAAGTCGCCGCCGGCGAGAAGAAGAGCTGGGTCGCGCGGGTGATCCCGAGCGTGGCCTATACCGATCCGGAGATCGCATGGGTCGGCGTCTCCGAAACCGAGGCCAAGGAGAAGGGGCTGAAGGTCGGTGTCGGCAAGTTTCCGTGGATCGCCTCCGGCCGCGCGCTGGGCCTGGGCCGCACCGAAGGCTTCACCAAGCTGGTATTCGACGAGGCCACGCACCGGGTGATCGGTGGCGGCATCGTCGGTCCGCACGCGGGCGAGTTGATCAGCGAGGTGGCGCTGGCCATCGAGATGGGCGCGGAAGCGGCCGACATCGGCCACACCATCCATCCGCATCCGACGCTGGGCGAAACCGTGGCGATGGCCGCCGAGGCCTTCGAAGGCACGATCACCGACCTCTACCTTCCCAGGCGCAAGTAAGCCGGCGGGTCGTTGCCGGGGGCGCAGGGGCGGCTCTCCGGTCCCGGGCAGTTACGGCCCGGCCAACGGCTTGCCCCCCAATTTTGGGGGCTGCTATAATTTCAAAGCTTAGCCGGGCGGTTTCGTCCGGTTTGACGTCGCCGCAGGAAAGCCCGTGTCCGATCCAGTCGCCCGATCCAAGCGGATGGTGAGGCAGGCCGCCCTGCGGCAGATGTTGGCGGTGGCGTTGGTCGCCGTGGCTGCCGGATGGTTGGCGCCGCAGGGCCTGCGTTTCGGTCTGGGCGTCGCCATGGGCGGTGCGGCGATCGCGCTGGGGAGCTGGCTGGCCTCGCGCATCGCGCTGGCCGGGGGCGTCGCGCCCGCCAATGTCGTGCTGGTGCGCTGGTTCGCAGGCATCGTCGTCCGCTGGGGGGTGTTCCTGGTGGTGATGATCGGCGCGGTTGCGGCATGGAAACTGCCGCCCGCGGCCCTGCTGCTCGGGGTGCTCGCGGCGTTGATCGCCTATGTATTGACCGTGTCGTTGCAAACAGTCAGGAATTCAAACCCGTGATGTCTCCCGAAAAAGTCGGCGAACTGACGCCGACCGAATACATCCAGCACCACCTGCACAACCTGACGGCGCATGCGGGCGAGGGTGAGTTCATGACCCTGCACGTGGACACGTTGGTGATGGCGGTGCTGAGCGGCCTGTTCATGGTGTTCCTGTTCTGGCTGGCGGTGCGCAAGCCGACCGCAGGCGTGCCAGGCAAGTGGCAGGCGTTCGTCGAGATCTGCCTGGAGTTCGTGCACACCCAGGTCAAGGACACCTACCACGGCAAGTCCAAGCTGGTGACGCCGATCGCGATCACGCTGTTCTTCTGGATCCTCCTGATGAACATGATCAAGATGATCCCGGCCGATTTCATCGCCAAACCGCTCGAGTGGGCGGGCATCCCCTACTGGAAGCCGGTGCCGACCGCCGACGTGAACGCCACCCTCGGCATGTCGATCAGCGTGTTCTTCCTGATGATCTTCTTCGCCCTCAAGGCGAAGGGCATCGGCGGCATGACCAAGGAATTCCTGACCGCCCCGTTCGGCAAGTGGATGCTGCCGTTCAACCTGATCCTCAACACCGTCGAGTGGCTGTCGAAGCCGATTTCGCTGGCGATGCGACTGTTCGGCAACATGTTCGGCGGCGAGATCGTGTTCCTGCTGATCTGGGTGCTCGGCGGCGCCGGCATCCTCGGCATGCTGGGCGGCGCGGCCTTCGGCTTCGGCTGGATGATCTTCCACCTGCTGGTGGTCCCGCTGCAGGCCTTCATCTTCATGATGCTGTCGATCGTCTACCTCAGCCTCGTCGAAGACGCGCACTGACTCATTCGTTCCACCCCTTTCGCTGTTCCCTTTCAATTTCGCTAAAACCGTTTGGAGATCACCATGGAAGCTCTTGCCAACCTCGCCCAGGTCCAGTCCTTCACCGCGCTGGCGGTCGGCATCATGATCGGCCTCGCCGCGCTGGGCGCCGGCCTGGGCCTGGCCATCATGGCCGGCAAGTTCCTCGAGTCCGCGGCCCGCCAGCCGGAGCTCATCCCGGCCCTGCAGGTGCGCATGTTCATCACCGCCGGCCTGATCGACGCCGCGTTCATCATCTCGGTCGCCGTCGGCCTGCTGTTCGCGTTCGCCAACCCGTTCATCGGCGAGTTCGTGAAGCGCCTGGTCGTCGTCGTTGGCTGATCTCCGGCAAGCCAAGGCGCGGCGGATCATCGTCGCGCCCTGCTTGACCACCGCGTCATCGACGCGATGACCGTAGAAACTGCCGAGATACCGACATGAACATTGGTCTGACCCTAATTGCCCAGATGCTGGCCTTCGCGGGCCTGATCTGGCTGGTCGCCACCAAGATCTGGCCGCCGCTGCTGGCCGCGATCGAGGAGCGCCAAAAGAAGATCGCCGAGGGCCTCGCCGCCGCGGACAACAGCCAGAAGGCGCTTGCCCAGGCCGAAGCCCGTGCGAACGACGAGCTGAAGTCCGCCCGCAGCAAGGCCAACGAGATCATCGAGCAGGCCCACCAGCGTGCCAACCAGATCGTCGAGGCCGCGCGCCACGATGCGATCGAGGAAGGCGCGCGCCAGAAGGCCATCGTCGAAGCCGACATCGCCGCCAGCGCCAACCGTGCCCGCGAGGACCTGCGCAAGCAGGTGTCGCACCTGGCCGTCAGCGGCGCCGAGAAGCTGATCCGTCGCGAGATCGACCCGGCCGCGCACAAGGCGCTGCTGGACGAGTTGGCTGCCGAGATCTGACATGAGCCAGACGCTGACGCTCGCCCGCCCCTACGCACGCGCGGCCTATCAGGCCTCGCGCGACACTGGCAGTACCGGCGACTGGTCGCAGGCGCTGGCGTTCGCCGCCCGTGTGGCCGCCGACCCGCAGGTCGATGGCCTGCTGGGCGATCCGCGCCTGAGCCGCGCCGATGCCGTGACGCTGCTGTCGCCGGAGAAGGCGAACGAGGCCGTGCGCGGCTTCCTCGGCCTGCTGGCGCAAAACGGCCGCCTGAAGCTGCTGCCGGAGATATCCGGCCTGTTCGAGCAGTACCGCGCCGAGGCCGATCACGTCGTGCGCGCCCGGATCACTTCGGCGGCAGAGATGTCGCAGGCCGAGGTCGATACCCTGGTCGCCGCGCTCAAGCGCCGCTTCGGCAGCGAGATCGAGGTCGAGACGGGCGTGGACGAATCGCTGATCGGCGGCGCGGTGATCGATGCCGGCGACGTGGTCATCGATGGCTCGGTCAAGGGCAAGCTGGCGCGCCTCGAGGCCGCACTGACGCAGTAAGGCGGGCCTTGGTCCGCATCGCACAAACAGTTTGATTCACACGGCGGGTTTCGATCCGCCTTACAGGAAACCAACATGGCTACCACGACGCTCAACCCGTCCGAAATCAGCGAACTGATCAAGAACCGCATCGAGCAGGTCAAGCTGGGCGCGGAAGCGCGCAACGAAGGCACCGTGACCAGCGTGTCCGACGGCATCGTGCGCATCTACGGCCTGGCCGACGCGATGCAGGGCGAAATGATCGAACTGCCGGGCAACACCTATGCGCTGGCGCTGAACCTGGAGCGCGACTCGGTCGGCGCCGTGGTGCTGGGCGACTACGAGCACCTGCGCGAAGGCGACGTGGCCAAGACCACCGGCCGCATCCTGGAAGTGCCGACCGGCCCTGAACTGCTGGGACGCGTGGTGAACGCGCTGGGCGAGCCGATCGACGGCAAGGGCCCGATCGACGCCAAGACCTCGGCGCCGGTGGAAGCGATTGCGCCGGGCGTGATTTGGCGCAAGTCGGTGTCGCAGCCGCTGCAGACCGGTTACAAGTCCATCGACAGCATGATCCCGATCGGCCGCGGCCAGCGCGAGCTGATCATCGGCGACCGCCAGACCGGCAAGACCGCGGTGGCGATCGACACGATCATCAACCAGAAGGCCTCGGGCGTTAAGTGCATCTACGTTGCGATCGGCCAGAAGAACTCGACCATCGCCGGCATCGTGCGCAAGCTGGAAGAAACCGGCGCAATGGCCTACACGACGGTCGTCGCCGCCTCGGCGTCCGAGTCCGCCGCGATGAACTTCATCGCCGCCTACTCCGGCTGCGCGATGGGCGAATACTTCCGCGACCGCGGCGAAGACGCCCTGATCATCTACGACGATTTGTCCAAGCAGGCCGTGGCCTACCGCCAGATCTCGCTGCTGCTCAAGCGCCCGCCGGGCCGCGAAGCCTACCCGGGCGACGTGTTCTACCTGCACAGCCGCCTGCTCGAGCGCGCCGCGCGCGTGTCCGAGGAGTACGTCGAGAAGTTCACCGATGGCGCGGTGAAGGGCAAGACCGGCTCGCTGACCGCGCTGCCGATCATCGAAACCCAGGCCGGCGACGTGTCCGCGTTCGTGCCGACCAACGTGATCTCGATCACCGACGGCCAGATCTTCCTGGAAACCGACCTGTTCAACGCCGGCATCCGCCCGGCCGTGAATGCCGGCATCTCGGTGTCGCGCGTCGGTGGCGCTGCGCAGACCAAGATCATGAAGAAGTTGTCGGGCGGCATCCGCATCGCGCTCGCGCAGTACCGTGAACTGGCGGCCTTCGCGCAGTTCGCCTCGGATCTGGACGATGCCACCCGCAAGCAGCTCGAGCGCGGCCAGCGCGTGACCGAGCTGATGAAGCAGAAGCAGTACCTGCCGATGTCGGTCGCCCAGCAGGCGCTGTCGATCTACGCCGCGGACAAGGGCTACATGGACGATGTCCCGGTGAGCAAGGTCGGCGCGTTCGAGGAAGGCCTGCAGGCGCATTTCGCCAACGCCATGGCCGACACGATGAAGAAGATCGACGAGACCGGTGACTGGAACGACGATCTCGAGGCCGCGTTCAAGCGCGGCATCGAGGACTTCATCAAGACCGGAACCTGGTAAGGCGCATCGAGGCTAGGTGCGCGGGCTGAGCCCCGCGCAATCGGACCCACGAAGACGAGACGAGCATGGCAGGCGGACGCGAAATCAAATCCAAGATCAAGTCAGTGCAGAACACCCGCAAGGTGACGCGTGCGCTGGAAATGGTCTCGGCCTCCAAGATCCGCAAGGCGCAGGAACGGATGAAGGCATCGCGCCCGTATGCGCGGGCCATGAAGCAGCTGATCGGCCACGTGGCGCAGGCCAACGGCACCGATTACGTGCATCCGTGGATGGTGGAACGCACCGACGTCAAGCGCGTCGGCTACATCGTCGTGTCCTCGGACCGCGGCCTGGCGGGCGGCCTCAACAACAACCTGTTCCGCAAGCTGCTGGGCGAGATCCGCAAGTGGAACGAGCAGGGCGTGGAAGTCGACATCGTCACCATCGGCCAAAAGGCGTCGGTGTTCTTCCGCCGCATCAAGGTCAACATGCTGGCGACCGTCACCCACCTCGGCGACACGCCGCACGTCGAGCAACTCATCGGCGTCATCAAGGTGATGCTGGATGCCTACGACGACGGCAACGTCGATCGCGTCATCCTTTGCTACAACGACTTCGTCAACACCATGACCCAGCGCGTGGCGTTTGACCAGCTGCTGCCGCTGCCCCCGGCCGACGCCCAGATGGGCCGCCACAGCTGGGACTACATCTACGAGCCCGACCCGCAAACGGTGCTGGAGCACCTGATGACCCGTTACGTCGAGTCATTGGTGTACCAGGCGGTGATGGAGAACGTCGCGTCCGAGCACGCCGCGCGCATGGTCGCGATGAAGGCCGCGTCGGACAACGCCACCAAGCTGATCGGTACGCTGAACCTGGTCTACAACAAGGCCCGCCAGGCGGCGATCACCCAGGAAATTTCGGAAATCGTCGGCGGCGCGGCGGCGGTCTGACGCCCAAGCGAAGCCACGCAAAGACTAGAGACTGAGGAAACCACCATGAGCCAAGGCAAGATCGTCCAGATCATCGGCGCCGTCGTCGACGTTGAATTCCCGCGCGAAGGCGTGCCGAAGGTGTACGACGCGTTGAAGGTGCAAGGCACCGAGATCACGCTGGAAGTGCAGCAGCAGCTGGGCGACGGCGTGGTGCGCGCGATTGCGCTCGGCTCGACCGACGGCCTGAAGCGCGGCCTCGTCGCCGACAACACCAACCGCGCCATCGCGGTGCCGGTGGGTGAAGCCACCCTCGGCCGCATCATGGACGTGCTGGGCAACCCGATCGACGAAGTGGGCCCGATCAACGCGGAAGCCCATTGGGAAATCCATCGCCCGGCGCCTTCGTACGAAGACCAGGCCGCGACCAACGACCTGCTCGAGACCGGTATCAAAGTGATCGACCTGATGTGCCCGTTCGCCAAGGGCGGCAAGGTCGGCCTGTTCGGCGGCGCCGGCGTGGGCAAGACGGTGAACATGCTGGAGCTGATCAACAACATCGCCACGCAGCACTCGGGTCTGTCGGTGTTCGCCGGTGTCGGCGAGCGTACCCGCGAGGGCAACGACTTCTACCACGAGATGCAGGAAGCAGGCGTCGTCAAGGTGGACAACCTGCCGGAGTCCAAGGTGGCGATGGTGTACGGCCAGATGAACGAGCCGCCGGGCAACCGCCTGCGCGTCGCCCTGACCGGCCTGACGATGGCCGAGTACTTCCGCGATCAGAAGGATGAGAGCGGCAAGGGCCGCGACGTGCTGTTCTTCGTCGACAACATCTACCGCTATACCCTGGCCGGTACCGAAGTGTCGGCGCTGCTGGGACGCATGCCGTCGGCGGTGGGCTACCAGCCCACGCTGGCCGAGGAAATGGGCGTCCTGCAGGAGCGCATCACCTCGACCAAGACTGGTTCGATCACCTCGATCCAGGCCGTGTACGTGCCCGCGGACGACTTGACCGATCCCTCGCCGGCGACCACCTTCGCCCACCTGGATTCGACGGTCACCCTGTCGCGCCAGATCGCCTCGCTCGGCATTTACCCGGCCGTGGATCCGCTGGATTCGACCAGCCGCCAGATGGACCCGAACGTCATCGGCAACGAGCACTACGACACCGCGCGCCGCGTGCAGGGCACCTTGCAGAAGTACAAGGAGCTGAAAGACATCATCGCGATCCTCGGCATGGACGAGCTGTCGGAAGAGGACAAGCTGGCCGTGGCCCGCGCGCGCAAGATCGAGCGTTTCTTCTCGCAGCCCTTCCACGTGGCCGAGGTGTTCACCGGCTCGCCGGGCAAGTACGTCTCGCTCAAGGACACCATCCGCGGCTTCAAGATGATCGTGGACGGCGAGTGCGACGACATCCCGGAGCAGGCGTTCTACATGGTCGGCGGCATCGAAGAGGCCATCGAGAAGGCGAAGAAGCTCGCGGCCTGATCGCCGCGGACTGAAGGGAGACTTTGATGGCCACCACCATTCGTTGCGACATCGTCAGTGCCGAGGCGCAGATCTACTCCGGCGAGGCCACCCTGGTGGTCGCCACCGGCGAAGTCGGCGAGCTCGGCATCGCGCCCAAGCATGCGCCGCTGATCACGCGCCTGAAGCCCGGCAAGGTCGTGGTGACTACGGCCTCGGGCGAGCACCTGGACTTCGCGATCTCCGGCGGCATGCTGGAAGTGCAGCCGGAAGTCGTGACCGTGCTGGCCGACACGGCGGTGCGCGCGCAGGACATCGACGAGGCCGCCGTGCGCGCCGCCAAGGAAGAAGCCGAGCGCATCCTGGCCGGTCGCGGCGAGGCGATGGAGATCGTCGAGGCGCAGAAGCGCCTGGCAGAGGTCAGCGCGCAGCTGGCCGCGCTGGAACGCCTGCGCAAGAACCTCAAGCACTGAAGTCCGTGCGTTCATGATGACGGGGAAGCCGGCCTTGCGCCGGCTTTTTCATGCCTTGGCGGCGGGCTTGTTGTAGACCCAGTGGCGGGAGAGCACGAAGCCGATGGCGCCGGTGAGGATATCGGCGGCCGGTTTCAGCAACTGGGCCATGCGCAGGCCGGAATGGGCGTCGATGGCGTGCACCAGGCAGGTGTTCAGCACGGTCAATGCGATCCACATCAGCACGAAGCGGCGCAGTGCCCGCCGGCCGACGTGGGTGTCGTCGCCGGCGAAGGTCCATTTCCCGTTCAACCAGAAGCCCAGCATCGCGCCGCAGATGCGGCCGATCACGTTGGCCGGCGCGACCGGCATCACCCATTCGCTCAGCGCCAGCATCAAGCCGTATTCGAGCAACCACTGCAGCAGGCCGATCGCGGCGTATCCCCCCAGGTGTCGGCGCAGGCTCATCGGTGTTCGGGGCGTTTTTCCATCGGCGCCGCATGGTAGCAGCGGCTCCCGTAAAATCCCGAAAAACACCAGGACGCCCCGCATGGCCACCGCCCCGCTGCACGTCGTCATCCTCGCCGCTGGCGAGGGCAAGCGAATGAAGTCCCGCACGCCCAAGGTGCTGCAGAAGATCGCGGGCCGCCCGATGCTGGCGCACGTGATCGATGCGGCGCGCGCGCTGGACCCGGCCGGCATCCACCTCGTCTACGGCCACGGCGGCGAGCAGGTGCGGGATGCTTTCGTCGACCAGCCCGACCTGCAGTGGGCCGAGCAGCGCGAGCGCCTGGGCACCGGGCATGCGGTGCAGCAGGCCATCGACCAGGTGCCGGACGGCGCGCGCGTGCTGGTGCTCTACGGCGACGTGCCGCTGATCACCGCGGCGACGCTCGGCCGCCTGCTGGCGAAGGAAGGCCGCCTGGCGGTGCTGGTCGCCGACTTCGACGATCCGACCGGCTACGGCCGCATCGTGCGCGATGCCGAAGGCAACGTCGGCGCCATCGTCGAGGAGAAGGATGCCGACGCCGAGCAGAAGCGCATCCGCACCATCAACACCGGCATCCTGGCCGCCGACGGCAATGCGCTGAAAGGCTGGCTGGCGAATCTCTCCAACGACAACGCGCAGGGCGAGTACTACCTGACCGACGTGTTCGCCAAGGCCGCGCGCGAATACACCGCCGCCGAAATGGTGTACGTCGACGATCCAATGGAGACCGAGGGCGCCAACGATCCCTGGCAGCTCGCGCAACTCGAGCGCGCGTTCCAGCGCCGTACGGCCAGGGCGCTGTGCGCGCAGGGGATCCGTTTCGCCGACACCGGGCGCATCGACGTGCGCGGCAGCGTGCGTGCCGAGGGCGGGGATGTCGAAGTGGACGTCGACGTGGTCTTCGAGGGCGAGGTGGTGCTGGGCGAGGGCGTCAGGATCGGCCCGTTCTGTCGCCTGAAGGATGTCGTGCTGGGTCCGGGCACCGAAGTGCGTGCCCATTGCGACCTGGAAGGGGCGCGCACCGAGGGCGCCGTGACGATCGGCCCGTACGCGCGCCTGCGCCCGGGTACGGTGCTGGCCGATGGCGTGCACATCGGCAACTTCGTCGAGGTCAAGAAGTCGGTGTTCGGCGTCTCCAGCAAGGCCAACCATCTGAGCTACATCGGCGATGCCGAGGTGGGCTCTGGCGTCAACATCGGTGCAGGCACGATCACATGCAACTACGACGGGGTGAACAAGTCGGCCACGGTGATCGGCGACCGCGCCTTCATCGGCTCCAACAGCGCGCTGGTGGCGCCGGTGAGGATCGGCGAAGGGGCGACGATCGGGGCCGGCTCCGTCGTCACCAAGGACGCGCCGGACGACGCCCTGACGGTGGCCCGGGCGCGCCAACAGACCTTCGACGGCTGGCATCGGCCGGTCCGCAGGAAGCCCTGAGCGCAGGGGCGGCGCGCGCTAGAATGCGTTTTCCCTCCAGCGGAGCTTCCCATGTGCGGCATCGTCGGCGCCATTGCCCAGCGTGACGTGGTTCCGGTCCTGATCGAGGGACTGAAACGACTCGAATACCGCGGCTACGACTCCTCCGGCATCGCCGTGGTCAAGGAGGACCGGGTGCGCCGCGTGCGCCGTACCGGGCGCGTGGCGGAAATGGAGTCGGCGGCGCTGGCGGAGAGCTTCAACGCCCATCTCGGCATCGGCCATACCCGCTGGGCGACGCACGGCGGCGTGACCGAACTCAACGCGCATCCGCACCTGAGCCACGGGGTGGCACTGGTGCACAACGGCATCATCGAGAACCACGAGCAGCAGCGCGAGCGGCTGGAATCACTGGGCTACAGCTTCGAATCGCAGACCGATACCGAGGTGATCGCCCACCTGATCCACCACCACATGGCCGGGGGCGGGGACCTGCTCGGCGCGCTGCAGCGCGCGGTCAAGGAACTGCACGGTGCCTACGCACTGGCCGTGGTCAGCCAGGACGATCCCTCGCGGGTGGTGGTGGCGCGGATGGGCTGCCCGCTGCTGGTGGGGCTTGGCGATGGCGAGAATTTCGTCGCCTCCGACGTGTCGGCGATCGTGCAGGCCACCCGCCGGGTGATCTTCCTCGAGGAGGGCGACACCGCCGAGCTCAGCCGCGAAGGCGTTCGCGTGTTCGACGGCAACGATGTCGAGGTTGAGCGCGAAGTGCACCTGTCGGACGTGTCGCTGGCCTCGCTGGAGCTGGGGCCGTACCGGCACTTCATGCAGAAGGAAATCCACGAGCAGCCGCGCGCGATCGCCGACACCATCGAGGGCGTGGCCGACCTGGGCTGCTTCGACCTGCAGCTGTTCGGCGCGAACGCCGCGCAGGTGCTGGAAGGCATCGAGTCCGTGCAGATCCTCGCCTGCGGCACCAGCTACTACGCCGGCCTGACCGCGAAGTACTGGCTGGAGGACATCGCGGGGATTCCGTGCAACGTGGATATCGCCAGCGAATACCGATACCGCAGGATCGTTCCCAATCCGAGGCAGTTGATCGTCACCATCTCGCAGTCGGGCGAAACCCTCGACACGATGGAAGCGTTGAAGTACGCCAAGGCACAGGGGCAGGAGCGGACGCTGTCGATCTGCAACGTGCCCGAGAGCGCCATCCCGCGCGCCAGCCGGCTGGTGTTCTATACCCGCGCCGGCGCCGAGATCGGCGTGGCGTCGACCAAGGCTTTCACCACGCAGTTGGTCGCGCTGTTCATCCTGACCTGCGCCCTGGCCAGGCTGCGCGGGCGCCTGGACGAGGCGCGCGAGGGCGAGCTGATCGAGGCGCTTCGCCACCTGCCCGGCAGCGTCCAGCACGCGCTGAACCTCGAGCCGCAGATCGTGGCATGGAGCGAGCGTTTCGCGCCGAAGCAGCATGCGCTGTTCCTGGGGCGTGGCGTGCACTACCCGATCGCGCTGGAAGGTGCGCTGAAGCTGAAGGAGATCAGCTACATCCATGCCGAGGCCTATCCGGCCGGCGAGCTCAAGCACGGGCCATTGGCATTGGTGGATGCCGAGATGCCGGTGGTGGTGATCGCGCCGAACGACAGCCTGCTGGAGAAGGTGAAGTCCAACATCCAGGAGGTGCGCGCGCGCGGCGGCGAGATGTTCGTGTTCGCCGATGCCGACAGCCACTTCAGCGAATCCGAGGGCGTGCACGTGATCCGCACGCCGCGCCATGTCGGCGTGCTTTCGCCGATCGTGCATGCCGTGCCGGTGCAGTTGCTGGCCTACCATGCCGCGCTGGCGCGCGGCACCGACGTGGACAAGCCACGCAATCTGGCGAAGTCCGTCACAGTCGAATGATTGCCAGCGGGGTAGCCGGATCTACTGCGTTTGCGTGAACATCTTTTGGCGTGGAGTTCAACCGCGCTGACGCGAGTTCGCTCTTCGCTAGCGAATGAGAAACTGTCTGAGCGTCGAGAGACGTTGTGTGAGGTGGTTATTTTCAGTCACCGCTCCAAAGACGGATGAGAGCTGAACTTGTTGAAGTCTTGTCGGCTGCCCCCGTGCGGCGGCTGCGTGTCGATCTAGTTCAAGGATCCGAGCTGGATGACTCGACAGCGAAGGCTATTACAGACCGGCCACGGGGATAGAGCCGAGTTTTGGTCATGAGGCCCGACCTCGGAGCGGAGTAACGAGTGCTTGCTTCGCAGCGGTATCAAGCTGGTTGGCCACACGTCAACGCAGAGGGACAGCTGGTCGACTTACTGACATAAATGTCACTAATTTATGACATAAATTCATAATTTGCAAGAAGATTCCAAGTATGATCACCTGCGTGAGGTACGACGAATTCCACCGGAATGTGCGCAAAGCTGGGTTAACGCTCTCTGCGTTCGCCGAACTCCTGAACATGAATCGCGTGTCCCTCTCCAACTACGCACGGCAGCAGCAGGTTCCGGCGCATTTGGCAGTCATCGCGGTCCTTTTGGGGGAGCTCGGTGAGCACGGCATTGATTACCGCGCCGCTCTCTCACGGGTTGAGATTCCTGCAAAGCGTCCTCGCGGTGGAGCAATCGTGCCCAAGTTTGGTGGGAATCCGCAAAGGTTGTTGACATTGGATGGGGGCAACGCATGAAGGCGATTGATTTGTTCTGCGGTGCAGGCGGGCTTTCGCTCGGGCTGAAGATGGCTGGCTGGGATGTCGTCGCCGCCGTTGAGTACGAGCGAACGGCAATGGAGACGCACGCTCGCAATATGCCTGGCGTTGATCATCTCTGCGGTGATATCAGAGAAGTAAAGTTCAGGAAGTATCGAGGTTCTGTTGATCTAGTTGCAGGTGGACCGCCATGCCAGCCGTTCTCGGTGTCCGGTAAGCAACTTGGGAATGACGATCTGCGCGACATGGTTCCGCAGTTCGTTCGTGCTGTGCGCGAGGTCAAGCCAAAAGCCTTCATGCTGGAAAACGTACATGGCCTAGCTACTACACGTTTTCTCCCGTATCTCGAGGAGAAAGTGGGGGAGTTGGAAAAGCTTGGGTACAAGGTCCAGTGGAAGGTGCTCAATGCTGCAGATTACGGCGTCCCGCAGAAGCGCCTGCGATTGATCATTGTGGGTATTCGCGATAGGGACGACTTCAAGTTCCCTAATCCAACTCACGGCGCGGGACGGAAGCAGTCGCATCGTACTGTGGCGGAAGCACTGAGCGACTGCCCAGAAGACGAGCCGAATCGTGCGCGCGTTGTTTATGCAAAAAATCCAATTCTCCGCCGCAGTCCTTTTGCGGGCATGCTGCTGAACGGTAAAGGGCGCCCGCTCGACATGGATGCTCCTTCTTTCACCATTCCTGCTTCAGCCGGTGGAAATCGAACTCACATACTTGATCCTGACGGCGTGTTGCGGGAATACCATGCGCACCTAATGTGCGGTGGTAAGCCGCGACAAGGCGACGTAGAAGGCTGCACAAGGCTAACTGTGAAGCAATCCGCTCGGCTCCAGACATTTCCAGACTGCTTTGAGTTCGCGGGACGAAAGAATCAGTGCTACACGCAGATTGGTAACGCTGTCCCGCCAGTATTCGCGGCGGTGGTGGCGAAGCAAGTGCTCAAGTTCGCAAGATAGCTGCTCGTTGCGGACTAAATGTCCTTGAGTAACTCCATCCAGTGCTTCACGTGTGAGTATGCGGCACCCTTCTCATGTAAGGCGTCGTGAACTTTTCTGAGAAAAGCAGCGCGCTGCTCCGGCGAAAGCTGTAGCAGGATATGAATGGCGTGTGGCTCGATGTGCGTAAAGTTTACGTCGATGCCGTGCGTGAACTCTGCAGCAGCTTTGCCTAGCACGCTGTCCTGATCTTCGAACAACAGATCGGAATGGCCAACGAAGAGCACGTTGTCGACGTTGTTCTTTCTAGCTTTTAGTACAGTTGCTGTCAGATCACCAAGTCGAATCGATCGATCCTTGATCTCCACGGCAAGAGAAACATTGCCGTCTCGGCTGCACTCAACGTCGCCGGTTCGATTGGAGCTGAGGTCAGCAGCATTCGTCGGCGCGGATGTCACTTCGCCTAGCGATGGGTGGGCTTCGGCGAGAGCTTGATAGAGTGCGTAACAAACCAACTGCAAGCGCACTCCATTGGAAGGCAAAGACAAGAACTGCCTAACGACGCTCATTATGCCATCTACGCTCATTCTTGCTGGACCAAAATAGTCCCGCTTGTTGGCTTCTAGTGAACGACGCGCTTCGATCAATATCAACTTGACGAGACGCTTGGCTTCCACATCACCACCGTCCTGCGCGGACTGGACTATTTGAGCAAGTGCGTCGTAGGCTTCTAGCTTTCCTGCCTTTGCCCTCATCTCTACACCGAAATTCTTATACCGGGCAGGGTTGTTGACATAAGGATCGTCGTTGGCGCCCTGAAATGGCTTTTCAGCTGACTTGTTCCATTCGACTGCCACACGAGACGCAAGACTTCGAGCATCCCACGCTCCGTGTAGCTCCGAACTCTCTTGAATGCATATTGCATTGAGTTCAGGATTGGTTGCTTTCCCGAGAATCTGAGTGAGCAGCATAAAGGGGTATGTGCTGCCACCATCCGTGATCAGCGAATAGATTTTGGGCGATAACTCGACGTCTTTAGCAGCGTCAAGATCCTGGATAGCGAGAACTTCCTCCCAGGACTCATCGAGCAGTCGTTCAGCGTCCGCGTGAAACGGCGATAGTTCGGTGATTTTTTTCTTAGCCATCGTGACAGGCTAACAATGACTGAGTTGTCGTGGAACCTATCTGCAGGCATCCCTCCCTGAGTTTTTCGTAAAACTCGCTATTACGCTAGTCTGATTTCCAGCGGGGGGGGGGCAAGCGCCCTCCGCCGGGAATGATCTATCTGAAAATTCGGGGCTGGATCATCCTTGACCCAGCGCGAAAGGCCGCAGCGATCAGTCGATGGCATCGAGCCAAGCGCTGGCGATCGCCTGCAGCCCGGCCTGATCTTCTTCGTCGAAGCGCGATTCGACGGGGCTGTCGATGTCGAGCACGCCGACCAGCGTGTCGCCCTTCACCAGCGGGATCACGATCTCGGACCGCGATGCCGCATCGCAGGCGATATGGCCCGGAAACGCGTGGACATCGTCCACCCGCTGCGTCTGCCGGGTGCGCGCGGCCGCGCCGCAGACCCCCTTGTCGAGCGGGATCCTGACGCAGGCCGGCAGCCCCTGGAACGGTCCGACCACCAGTTCCTCGCCATCGTGGAAATAGAAGCCGGCCCAGTTGAGGTCCGGCAACTGGCGGTAGAGAAGCGCGGAAAGGTTGGCGGCGTTGGCGATGCGGTCGCGCTCGCCGTGGAACAGGCCCTCGGCCTGCTCGAGGAGCCGGGCATATCGTTCGGCCTTGTTGCCGGCAAGCGCGGATGCATTGAACATGGGCGCAGTGTAGCCGAAGCGGAGAGGGTGCCATGGGCGGGCGGATGCAGCGTGATGCAGGGATCGTCATGCCGGGCTGGCCCGCACCGGCGGTCCGCGGCGAAGGCGTGCCGGCATGATCCTCGACGCGTACCTGACCGGCACCGACACCGGCATCGGCAAGACCCATGCCGCTTGCGTGCTGCTGGAGGAGGCGCGCGCAGAAGGCGTGCGCATCGCCGGGATGAAGCCCGTCGCCAGCGGCTGCATCGAAACCGGCGAAGGATGGCGCAGCGAGGACACCCTGGCCCACATGGCCGCCGACGGCATCGACTGGGTGGCGTATGCGGATCGCAATCCCTATGCGCTGCCGCTGCCGGTGGCGCCGGAGATCGCCGCGCGTGAAGCCGGGGTCGACATCGCGCTGGACCGCATCGTCCGCGCGCATGCGCGCTTGCGTGCGGCGCCGAGCGTCAGGGGCGTGCTGGCCGAGGGCGTGGGCGGATGGCTTGCACCGCTCGGCCCCGGGCTCGAGCAATCGGACGTGGTGCGCGCACTCGGCTTGCCGGTGCTGATGGTGGTGGGCCTGCGTCTGGGCTGCGTGCACCAGGCGCGCACGACCCTGCGGGCCATCCAGACGGATGGCTGCGGGTTCGCCGGCTGGATCGCCAATCCGGTGGAGCCGGGAATGGCGCGGATGCAGGACAACCTCGACATCCTCGTGCGCGTGCTGGGCGAAGCGCCGATGCGGGTGTTGTCGCGCGATTGACCCCGGTCAGGGACGTGCCCAGTCGGCAATCTCCGCAGCGGAGTCGAATGGGCCCAGGCGCTGGCGCAACACGGTCCCGTCCGCGTCGACCAGAATGCTGTAGGGCAGCGCGCCGGCGGTGTTGCCCAGCGCGACCCCGGCATCGCGCGGACCGGCATCATCGCGATACTGGGGATATCGCACCGCACGCTGCCGCAACCAGCTCCGCACCGCCTGCGCATCGTCCAGCGCCACGCCGATCACCTGCACACCGTGGGCGCCTTGCGCCTGCGCGAAGGCATCCAGCTCCGGCATTTCCTTGATGCAGGGGCCGCACCAGGTGGCCCAGACGTTGATCAGCGCCGGTCGTCCTGCCGGCAACGGCAGGGCAACGGACAAACCTTCCAGCGTCTGGACGTGGATGGCAGGCAGCGCTTCGCCGCGCTGTGCGATCTCGAGCCCTGCCGGCGCGGGCTTGGCGATGGCCGCCTGCAGCGCGCGCTGCCCCAGCTCGGTCCGCCAGATCGGACCCGGGCCGTGGACCACGAACGCGGCCAGCGCGCCGGCGATGCCGGCGGCCAGCGCGATCCAGAGCATTGTGCGGGTTTGGCCCTTCATTCAGCGCGCGGCCTCGCGCAAGGCGTCGCGCGCGATGCCGGGCGTCAGCAGCGTCGGCAGCAGTTTCGGCGCGCCGCCATCGCGCGGATAGACCACGTACAGCGGCAGGCCGACCGCGCCGTGCTCGCGCAGGAAGGCGGAGATCTGCGGATCGACATCGGTATGGTCGCCGACCATGTAGACGGCATTCGCCTCGCGCAGCGCCTTGCGGAAGCCTTCGCGGGCGAACACCGCGCGCTCGTTGGCTTTGCAGGTCACGCACCAGTCGGCGGTGATGTTGACGAAGACCGGGCGGCCTTCCCCGCGCAGCTTCGCCAACAATTCCGGCGAGTACACGACGTGGTCGGCCTCGGCCAGCGTCGCGGCGGCAGGTGCCGGGCGCGCGACCTGGCCGATGGAATACACCGCGAATACGCTGCCGATCATCGCGACAACGGCCAGCCCCAGCGCCCAGCGCTTGCCGTGGCGCCGCGCATGGGTCCACGCCCACAGGGCCAGCGCCAGCGCGATGGCAGCCAGCGCCCACAGCCCGAACGCATCGGCGCCGCGCTGCTGCGCCAGCACCCAGACCAGCCAGGCGGCGGTCGCGTACATCGGGAAGGCGAGGAGCTGCTTCATCGTCTCCATCCACGCGCCCGGCTTGGGCAGGAAGCGCGCGATGCCCGGGATGAAGCCGATCAGGAGGAACGGCAGCGCCAGCCCCAGGCCCAGCATCAGGAAGACCGCCATTGCGGCCGGCGCGGGGGCGAGAAAGGCGTAGGCCAGCGCCGCGCCCATGAACGGCGCGGTGCAGGGCGTGGCCAGCACCACGGCCAGCACGCCGGTGACGAAATCACCGCGCCAGCCGCTGCGCTGCGACATCGCCAGGCCCGACCGCGGTACCGCGACCTGCGCGTACCACAGGCCCGAGAGCGACAGGCCGAAGGCGAACACCACCAGCGCCAGCGTCGCCACCACGCGCGGCATCTGCAGCTGGAAGCCCCAGCCGATGCCTTGCTCGACCAGGTGCCCGCGCAGGGCCAGCACGATGGCGCCGAGGACCGCGAAGGCGGCCAGTACGCCCAGCGTGTAGGCGATGGCGTGCCGGCGCGCGTGTTCGCGGCTTTCGCCGCTTTGCGCCAGCGACAGGGCCTTGAGCGACAGCACCGGCAACACGCAGGGCATCAGGTTGAGGATCAGGCCGCCGCCGAGCGCCGCCAACAGTGCCGCCAGAAAGCCGAGGCGCGTCACCGGCGGCGTGCGCGGCGTTGCGGCCGGCACCGGAGCGGCATCGGTATCCACATCCGATGCCACTGCGGACACCGCGGGCGCGGGCGCACCGACGGGAAGATCGATGTCCGTCGCCGTCGCCGGGGCGGCGCTCGCGGCGGCCGTTGCTTCCGCAGGTGCCTCGGGCGATGCGGGCGTGGCGCTGGCGGCGGGCAGTGCCAGCGGCAGGCGCTTGTGCATCGGCGGATAGCAGATGCCTTCGTCCTGGCAGCCCTGCCAGCCGATATCGAGCGTGATTTCGCGCGCTTGCCGGCCGGCGCCGGTGCGCAACAGTGGCACGGGGACTTCGGCCTGGTCGAAGTACACCTTCACGTTGCCGAAGTGTTCGTCGCGGTGGTCGCGTGCGGGCGGGAAACGGGGAGCGCCCAAGGCGATGCCTTCGCCACCCCGCACGCGCAGCGTGAGCTTGTCGCGATACAGGTAGTAGCCCGGTGCCGGCGTCAACCGCAGCAGGAGCCGGTCGCCACCGTCGGCGATCGCCTCGACCGCGAAGGCCTGTTCCGGCGGCAACGGACGCGCCGGCTGGCCGGCCAGCCATGGCGCGTTGCCTGCGGGAACATTGCCCCCGAGCCGTCCCGCCGCCGCGGCGAAGCCCGCATTGTCTTTCGCCGCGGCATTGCCGGCGGGCAGGCGCACGCTGATCGTGCGGGTCTGCGGGGGATAGCAGACGCCGACATCGGCGCAGCCCTGATACTTGACCCGCAGCGCGAGGGCATCGGTGCCGGCGGCCGCCTGCCCGGGCAGGCTGACCTTCAGCTCGCCGCGATAGGTTTCGACATCGCCGAAGAATTCGTCATGGTGCTTCTTGCCGTCCGGGATCTGCAGCGCGCCGGCCTGGAAGCCGTTGCCGAGCACCTCGACCTTGGTGCGATGCCGGTAGAGGTAATAACCGGGTGCGATCTTCCAGCGCAGCTCGATGCGGTCGCGTGCCGGAGCCGAGGCCGAAAGCTGGAACACCGAGTCCACCGGCGGCAGCTCGCTCGGGTCCATCGCCTGTGCGAAGACGGGCAGGCTGGCGAGGGCGAGCAGGATGGCGGCGGCGCGGGCGAGCAGGGTCATGTCGTCGGTGTCGGATCAGGGCGCGGGGTGCGTTTCTTGGCGTACCCAGTCGAGGTAAGCGGGCAGGCCGTCCGCGGGTTCGACCGCGAGCAGCTCGGGAAGTTCGTAAGGGTGCAGCGCCGGCAGGCGCTCGCGCAGCGCAGCCATGCGCTCGGACGTGGTCTTGATGATGAGCAGCAGTTCCTCGTCGCGGATGACCTTGCCCTGCCAGCGATAGGTGCTGACGATGCCGGGCAGGATGTTGACGCAGGCGGCCAGCCGCTCCTCGACCAGCGCAGTGGCGATGTGGTCGGCGGCGGCGCGGTCGGGGCAGGTGGTCAGGCAGATCAGCACGGACATTGGCATAGGGTAACGGGTGGGCCAGCAAACCGGCCTGCGTTCAGGCTCTCAGGGCTGCGCCAGCGCTTCCAGCACCGCATCGCCATAGCGCTCCAGCTTGCTGGAACCGATGCCGCCCACCTCGGCCAGGGCATCAAGCGTGCCGGGGTTGAGTTGGGCGATTTCGCGCAGGGTGCGGTCGTGGAAGATCACGTAAGGCGGCACGCCCTGTTCGCGCGCCAGCTGCGTGCGCAGGGCGCGTAGCGACTCGAAGCGCGGCAGGGCGGTGGGATCGAGGTCGGTGATGGGCGTGCCACGCGTACTGGATGTGCGGCCGGTCTTGCGCGGCGCTTCCTTGCGCAGCATCACCGTCCGCTTGTCCCTCAGGATCTCGGCGCTTTTCACGGTCAGGCGCAGGCTGCCGTGGCCTTCCACATCGACCGCCAGCCAGCCGCCGGCGACGAGCTGGCGGAACACGCCGCGCCACGCACGTGCGTCGAGCTCGGTGCCGATGCCGTAGGTGGAGAGCGTGTCGTGGCCGAACTGGCGGATGCGATCGGTGTCCGCGCCGCGCAGGATGTCGATCAGCTGCCCGGCGCCGAAGCGCTGGCCGCTGCGATACACGCAGGAGAGCGCTTTTTGCGCGGCCAGCGAGGCATCCCAGCTTTCGGGCGGCGTGAGGCAGTTGTCGCAGTTGCCGCAAGGCTTCGGATACGCCTCGCCGAAATTCGCCAGAAGCACCTGGCGGCGGCATTCCATCGATTCGCAGTAGCCGACCAGCGCATCCAGCTTGCGTTGCTCCACGCGCTTGCGGCTCTCGTCCGAATCCCCCTGCGCGATCATCTGGCCTAGCTGCACCACGTCGCCCAGGCCATAGGTCATCCATGCCTCGGCAGGTTCGCCATCGCGGCCGGCGCGGCCGGTTTCCTGGGTGTAGCCCTCGACGGACTTGGGCAGGTCGACGTGGGCGACGAAGCGCACGTCGGGCTTGTCGATACCCATGCCGAAGGCGATCGTCGCCACCATCACGATGCCGTCCTCGCGCAAAAAACGATGCTGGTTCGCCGCGCGCGTTTCCGCTGGCAGGCCGGCGTGGTAGGGCAGCGCGTTGATGCCGTTGTCGCGCAGGAACTCGGCGGTTTCCTCCACCTTGCGCCGTGACAGCGCATAGACGATGCCGGCCTCGTTCTCGTGGCCGCGCAGGAAATCCAGCAGCTGACGGCGTGCGTTGTCCTTCTGCACCACGGTATAGCGGATGTTGGGGCGATCAAACGTGCCAGTGAAGTGGCGCGCATCCTCCAGCTGCAGCCGTTCGGCGATCTCGCGTTGCGTCGGCGGATCGGCGGTGGCGGTCAGGGCGATGCGCGGGATGTCGGGCCAGCGCTCGTGCAGGACGGTGAGCTGGCGGTATTCCGGGCGGAAGTCGTGGCCCCATTGAGAGACGCAGTGCGCCTCGTCGATGGCGAACAGGGCGATGCCGCTTCGCTCCAGCAACGAAAGGAAGCGCGGGGTGAGCAGGCGTTCGGGTGCGACGTAGAGCAGGTCCAGTTCGCCTTCGCGTAGTTGACGCTCGACGGCTGAAGCCGTTTCCGCGTCCAGCGACGAATTGAGGCAGGCGGCGGCCACGCCGAGCTGGCGCAGCGCATCGACCTGGTCCTGCATCAGCGCGATCAGTGGCGAGACGACGATCGCGCAGCCGGGCCGCAATAGGGCCGGCAGCTGGTAGCAGAGCGACTTGCCGCCGCCGGTCGGCATGAGGACGAGGGCATCGCCGCCGCCGGCGACGTGCTCGACGATTTCGGCCTGCGGGCCACGGAAATCCGCGTGGCCGAACACGCGGCGGAGGGTGTCGAGGACGGGAGAGGGCATCCGGACAAGGATAGCGAGGCGGGCCCGGGGAGTGATCCGGCGGGACGCGGGTGCCGGACGAAGACACATCGCCCGGCTGCCCCTTGAAACTCCCCAACCTCCCCCCATCTCCAAGGCATCCCGACGCGGCGCTGCCTGCGCCTGGCCGATTGGCACTCTTGGGTGCCGACTGCTAAAATCGGCGGGTTTTCCCATCCCAATCAATTACTTGAGAGATTCGCATGAACATCAAGCCGCTCCATGACCGCATCGTGGTCAAGCCGATCGAAGCCGAGGAACTGTCCGCCGGCGGCATCGTCATCCCCGACAACGCCAAGGAAAAGCCGACCAAGGGTGAAGTGGTCGCCGTGGGCACCGGCAAGGTGTTCGACAACGGCCAGGTCCGCGCCATGACCGTCAAGGTCGGCGACAAGGTGATCTACGGCCAGTACGCCGGCAGCGCCTACAAGGACGGTGGCGTCGAATACAAGATCGTGCGCGAAGACGACATCCTCGCGATCCTCGCCTGATCCCTCCCCCGAATAAGTTTTCAAGGAATACATACATGGCTGCCAAAGACATTCGTTTCGGTGAAGACGCACGTTCGCGCATGGTGCGCGGCGTCAACACCCTCGCCAACGCCGTGAAGGCGACTCTCGGCCCGAAGGGCCGCAACGTGGTGCTGCAGAAGAGCTTCGGCGCACCGACCATCACCAAGGACGGCGTCTCCGTCGCCAAGGAAATCGAGCTGGCCGATGCGTTCGAGAACATGGGCGCGCAGATGGTGAAGGAAGTCGCCTCCAAGACCTCCGACAACGCCGGCGACGGCACCACCACCGCCACCGTGCTGGCGCAGGCGTTCATCCGCGAAGGCATGAAGGCGGTCGCCGCCGGCATGAACCCGATGGACCTCAAGCGCGGCATCGACAAGGCCGTGGTCGAGGCCGTGGGTGAGCTGAAGAAGCTCAGCAAGCCGTCCTCGACCAGCAAGGAAATCGCCCAGGTCGGCACCATCTCCGCCAACTCCGACGCCAACATCGGCGATCTGATCGCGCAGGCGATGGACAAGGTCGGCAAGGAAGGCGTGATCACCGTCGAGGAAGGCAACAGCCTGGACAACGAGCTCGACGTGGTCGAGGGCATGCAGTTCGACCGCGGCTACCTCTCGCCGTACTTCATCAACAACCAGCAGTCGATGCAGGCCGAGCTGGACGACCCGTTCATCCTGCTGCACGACAAGAAGATCTCCAACGTGCGCGACCTCCTGCCCGTGCTGGAAGGCGTGGCCAAGGCCGGCCGCCCGCTGCTGATCGTGGCCGAGGAAGTGGAAGGCGAGGCCCTGGCGACGCTGGTGGTCAACACCATCCGCGGCATCGTCAAGGTCTGTGCGGTCAAGGCGCCGGGCTTCGGTGATCGCCGCAAGGCGATGCTGGAGGACATGGCGATCCTGACCGGCGGTACCGTGATCTCCGAGGAAGTCGGCCTCTCGTTGGAGAAGGCGACCATCAAGGACCTCGGTCGCGCCAAGAAGATCCAGGTCTCGAAGGAGAACACCACCATCATCGACGGTGCCGGCGAAGCCGATGCCATCCAGGCCCGCATCAAGCAGATCAAGGCGCAGATCGAGGAAACCTCCTCCGACTACGACCGCGAGAAGCTGCAGGAGCGCGTGGCCAAGCTGGCCGGCGGCGTGGCGGTCATCAAGGTCGGCGCGGCGACGGAAGTGGAGATGAAGGAGAAGAAGGCGCGCGTCGAAGACGCCCTGCACGCGACCCGTGCGGCGGTGGAAGAAGGCATCGTGCCGGGCGGCGGCGTCGCCCTGATCCGTGCCAAGGCGGCCGTGGCCAACCTCAAGGGCGCCAACGAAGACCAGAACCACGGCATCCAGATCGCGCTGCGTGCGATGGAAGCCCCGCTGCGCGAGATCGTGACCAATGCCGGCGACGAGCCGTCGGTCATCCTCAACCGCGTGGTCGAAGGCACCGGTGCGTTCGGCTACAACGCCGCCAACGGCGAGTTCGGCGACATGATCGAGTTCGGCATCCTGGATCCGACCAAGGTCACCCGTACCGCGCTGCAGAACGCCGCGTCGATCGCGGGCCTGATGATCACCACCGAAGCGATGGTGGCCGAGGCCCCGAAGAAGGACGAACCGGCGATGCCGGGCGCCGGTGGCATGGGCGGCATGGGCGGCATGGATTTCTGATCCGGCACGCTTCTGCCGTACCGCAAGACCAGGACCCCCGCAGCGATGCGGGGGTTTTGTTTTGCCCGACTTCGCGCCCGCTTCATGATCGCTCCACTGGGCGTTCATCCTGATGATTCAGGATGGCGCCATTCCGGCAAGGGGAACGAAATGACGAACGAGGCAAGCATGGCGGAAACGCCGATGTGGCGCGGGCTGCGCTGGCTGGTCTGGGGCGGCGCGGCGGCATTGCTGGCGATGCCGCTGCTGGCGATGCAGTTCACCGACGAGGTCGATTGGACGCCCCTCGATTTCGTGGTGATGGGCACGATACTCGCGCTGTGCTGCGCGGCGTTCGAGCTCGTCATCCGGGTGGCGCGCAACCATGCCTACGTGCTGGCCTCCGGCGTCGCCATCGCCACCGCGCTCCTGGTGACATGGAGCAACCTGGCCGTCGGGATCGTGGGCGACGAAGGCAACCCGGTGAACCTCGTGTTCTTCGGCGTGCTGCTGGTCGCGCTCGTCGGGGCCGCGATGGCGAGGCTGGCGCCACGTGGCATGGCGCGCGCGATGGCGGCGACCGCCATTGCGCAGGCGCTCAGTGCGCTGCTGGCGGTATATGCGGACGAGTGGCGGGTGGTGGCGATCATTGGCGTGTTCGCCGCGCTCTGGCTGCTGTCCGCGGCGCTGTTCCGCAAGTCCGCAGGCGACGCCGAGGGGGGGGGCGGTTCAGCACGGTGACAATCGCCGACAGGCACCGTGACAGTCCCTGTCACCCGGCTTGTCCGGCGGCGCTCGCCCTCCCAGCATCGGTTGCACCCGCACGGTACGCGTGCGGGACAGGATGAACTCAGGGGGCTGCCATGAACAAGCGCACATACATTCACGACATTCTGCTGGCGACGGCATTGGCGACGGCGGCAGGGATGGCCGCGGCCGGTGCCGCCTTCGCGCAGGACAATCCGATCCGCAGTCTGCCGGCCAAGGCATTCGATGGTTACGGCAGCGTTCGCATCGACGAAAAAATCGCCTACCTGCCGTCGCTGCAGGTGAAGTGGACGATGCGTGCCAAGTTCAAGACCGGCAAAGGTGGACTCTTTACCCGCAGCCACTCGTCCTCCAAGGAGGTATTCACTGAACTCGACGCGCCGCGGGTTCAAAAGATTGCCGATGCACTGCGGCAGGATTTGGTGACGCAGCTTGAGGCGGCTGGATGGGACGTGCGGACGCGCGAAGAACTCGGGACTGATCTTCCCGCCTACAAGCCGATGGCGGTGGATGCCAAGGCGGGCGTCACCGTGGAGCACATGGACAACGGCGTGTACGACATCGATTGGGCGGTGGTGCCCGCCAGTGGCCACCCGGCGATGCCCGGGGTCCGCAGCAGCATGGCCGGCATCAGCATGGGCATGGCGAACGGGCGTTACATGCAGAGCCGTCCGGGAGTCAATCTCAACGTCGATTACGCATTCGGTACCGCCGAGATCGGCGAGACCGCAAGCCGCCAGCTTTCCACCGCAGCCAACGCGGCGCTGATGTTTGAAGGCGGCTTCGTCGCCGCCCATGCGCGCGGGGAGAAGCGCAGTTGGATGAAGGAGCCGATGAAGGTCGCCGATGGCGTGGGTACGCTGTCGTTGATCGAGGGTTCGAAGGCAAGCACCGCGGGGAATGTGATCCGCGCCTTGTCCGGAATGAAGACGATCGACAAGTCCGGATATAGCTTCGAGCCCGACTGGCCGGTATTGGAAGCCGCGGCACTTGAGGCCGGCAAGGCGTTCAACGCGCAGATCGTCGCGCAGTTGCGCTGACATCGTAGGGAAGGGATGGCGAGGCCCGCGCATGCGGGCCTTTCCTTTTTCATGCGAGGATCGTCGGTCCGTGTCAGCAGCCGGAAACACATGACCGAAGTGCGCGACAGCGATGTGCTGATCCTCGGCGCGGGCCACAACGGCCTGGTCTGCGCGGCCTATCTCGCCGCCGCCGGTCTCAAGGTGCGGATGCTCGAGCGCCGCGCCATCGCCGGCGGCGCGGCGGTGACCGAGGAGTTCCACCCCGGGTTCCGCAATTCCGTCGCCAGCTACACCGTCAGCCTGCTCGATGATGGCGTGATCCGCGACCTGCGCCTGCGCGAGCATGGCCTGCGCATCGTCGAACGGCCGTATGCCAATTTCCTGCCGTTGCCCGGCGGCAATGCATTCCGTTTCGGCGGCGTGCACACCGAAGGCGAGATCACGCGCTTTTCGCCGCGCGACCTGCCGCGCTGGTCGGACTACAACGCCAAGCTCGAACGCGTGGTCGGCGTGCTGCGCGAGCTGGTCCACCTCACCCCGCCCAACATCGGCGAGCGCATCGGCTTTTCTGACTGGTTGGGCTCGTATGCGGTCGCCAGGCGCCTCAAGCACCTCGACCTGCGCGGCCGCCGCGACTTGCTGGACCTGATGACCAAGTCCGCCGGCGAGGTGCTGGACGGCTATTTCGAAGGCGAGCCGCTGAAGGCGGTACTGGGCTGGGACAGCATCGTCGGCAACTTCGCCTCGCCGTACACGTCGGGCAGTGCCTACGTCCTGCTGCATCATTTGTTCGGCGGGGTGAACGGCAAGCCGGGCGCGTGGGGCCATGCGATCGGCGGCATGGGCGCGATCACCACGGCGATGCGGAAAGAATGCGAGGCGCGCGGCGTCACCATCCACACCGATGCGCCGGTCGCGCGGCTCATCGTCGAGAACGGTCGCGCGGCGGGCGCCGTCACCGAGGATGGCCGCGAATTTCGCGCGCACCGCGTCGCCTCCAACCTCAACCCCAAGCTGCTGTACCGGCGCATCGTCGCTCCGGAACATCTCGACGACGACACCCGCCAGCGCATCGCCAATTACCGCTGCGGCTCCGGCACCTTCCGCATGAACGTGGCCCTGTCCGAACTTCCGGATTTCAGCGCGGCGCCCGGCACCACGCTGCAGCCGCATCACCAGACCGGCATCCTCATCGGCCCGTCGCTCGGCTATTTCGAGCAGGCCTATTTCGATGCGAAATCCAAATCGCACAACGCCGGTTGGGCGCGCGCGCCGGTGGTGGAGATGGTGATTTCATCCACGCTTGACGGCACCCTTGCGCCGCCCGGCCAACATGTCGCCAGCCTGTTCTGCCAGCAGGTGAACCCGGAGGTTGATGGCGGCTGGGATGCGCACCGCGAGACCGTGGCCCGGTTGATGATCGGCGCTGTCGATGCGCACGCCCCCAATTTCGCGCGCAGCGTGCTGGGCTTCGAGGCGCTCTCGCCGCTGGATCTGGAGCGCCGCTTCGGCCTGGTCGGCGGCGACATCTTCCATGGCGCACTGGGCCTGGACCAGTTGTTCTCCACGCGCCCGCTGCTGGGCCAGGCGAACTACCGCGGCGCGGTGAAAGGCCTGTACCTGTGCGGCTCCGGCAGCCATCCGGGCGGCGGCGTGACGGGCCTGCCCGGCCGCAACGCCGCCCGCGAAATCCTGCGCGACCTGCGCCGCGGCCCGCGTCCCGGCTGATGCGGCGCAGGCGGGCGTCGAAGCCCGAGCCGCTACAATATCGGGCTTTCACGACGCCATTTCGCCATGTCCCTCAAGCCTGTCTTCGGCGAATCCCGCCGCATCCGCCGCGCCCTGCTGTCCGTTTCCGACAAGACCGGGTTGGTTCCGCTGGCGCAGGCGCTGGTCGCGCAGGGCGTGATGCTCGTCTCCACCGGCGGCACCGCCAAGGCACTGCGCGAGGCCGGCCTGGCCGTGCAGGACGTGAGCGATGTCACCGGCTTCCCGGAAATGATGGACGGCCGGGTCAAGACCCTGCACCCGAAGGTCCACGGTGGCCTGCTGGGCCGCGCCGGCCTGGATGATGCGGTGATGGCCGAGCACGGCATCGAGGCGATCGACCTCCTGGTGCTGAACCTCTATCCGTTCGAGGCGGTCTCGAAGAAGCCCGGCGTGAACTTCGACGAACTGATCGAGAACATCGACATCGGCGGCCCGGCGATGTTGCGCTCGGCCGCCAAGAACTTCGCCCGCGTCGCCGTCGCCACCGATCCTGCGCAGTACGAAGCGCTGATCGCAGAGATGAAGGCGAACGACGGCGCGCTGTCCGGCCGGACGCGCTGGCAGATGTCCGTCGCCGCGTTCAACAACGTCGCGCAGTACGACGCGCGCATCAGCGACCTGCTGTCCTCGCTGGGCGAGGAAGGCGATGTCACCGCGTTTCCCGCGCAGGCCAACGGCAGCTTCATCAAGGTGATGGACCTGCGCTACGGCGAGAACCCGCACCAGCAGGGCGCGTTCTACCGCGACCTGTGGCCGGCGCCAGGCTCGCTGGCGACCTTCGCCCAGCTGCAGGGCAAGGAGCTCAGCTTCAACAACCTGGCCGATGCCGATGCCGCGTGGGAATGCGTACGCCAGTTCGACGCGCCCGCCTGCGTCATCGTCAAACACGCCAATCCCTGCGGTGTCGCGGTGGGCAGCGCACCCGGCGACGTGTACGAGCGCGCCTACGCGACCGACCCGACCTCCGCGTTCGGCGGCATCATCGCCTTCAACACCACGCTCGATGCCGCGACGGCCAGGACCATCCTGGACCGCCAGTTCGTCGAAGTGCTGATCGCGCCCGATTACGAGGAAGCCGCGCTCGACTACGCCAGGAAGAAGGCCAATGTGCGCGTGCTGCGCATCTCCATGGCGCCGCGCAGCGCCGGCTTCATCGACGTCAAGCGCGTCGGCTCGGGCCTGTTGATGCAGACCGCCGACGACCGCGAAGTCACCCGCGGCGAACTGAAGGTGGTGAGCAAGCTGGCCCCGACCGAGGCCCAGTTCGCCGACCTGTTGTTTGCCTGGAAGGTCGCCAAGTTCGTCAAGTCCAACGCCATCGTCTATGCCCGCGACCTGCATACCATCGGCGTCGGCGCCGGGCAGATGAGCCGCGTGTATTCGGCGCGCATCGCCGGCATCAAGGCCGCCGACGCCGGGCTTGAGGTCGAAGGCTCGGTGATGGCGAGCGATGCCTTCTTCCCGTTCCGCGACGGCATCGACGCCGCCGCCGCCGCCGGCATCAAGGCGGTGATCCAGCCGGGCGGTTCGATGCGCGATGCCGAAGTCATTGCCGCCGCCGACGAACACGGCCTCGCCATGGTGTTCACCGGCATCCGCCACTTCCGCCACTGAGGGCAACGCGATGAAACTCCTGGTCATCGGTTCCGGCGGTCGCGAACACGCACTGGCATGGAAGCTCGCCCAGTCCGCGCGGGTGGATGAGGTGATCGTCGCGCCCGGCAATGCCGGCACCGCGCGCGAGCCGAAGTGCAGCAACGTCGCCGTCAGTGCCACCGACATCGATGGCCTGGTCAACCTGGTGCGCGAGGCAGGCATCGATATCACCGTCGTCGGTCCGGAAGCGCCGCTGGTCGCCGGCGTGGTGGATCGTTTCCGCGAAGAGGGCCTGAAGATCTTCGGCCCCACCGCTGCCGCCGCGCAGCTGGAAGGCAGCAAGGCCTACGCGAAGGATTTCCTCGCCCGTCACGGCATCCCCACCGCGCATTACGCCGTGCATGACGATGCCGATACCGCGCTGGCCGATGTGCGCGTGAAAGGCGCGCCCATCGTCATCAAGGCCGATGGCCTGGCCGCGGGCAAGGGCGTGATCGTCGCGATGACGCTGGCCGAGGCCGAAGCCGCCGTGCGCGACATGCTGGCGGGCAACGCCTTCGGCGACGCCGGCAGCCGCGTGGTGATTGAAGAGTTTTTGGATGGCGAAGAAGCCAGCTTCATCTCCATGGTGGATGGCAAGACCGCACTGCCGATGGCGACATCGCAGGACCACAAGCGCGTCGGCGATGGCGACACCGGCCCCAACACCGGCGGCATGGGCGCGTACTCGCCCGCCCCCGTGGTCACGCCCGAAGTGCACGCACGCGTGATGCGCGAAGTGGTGGAGCCGACCGTCGCCGGCATGATCAAGGACGGCGTGCCGTTCACCGGCTTCCTCTACGCGGGCTTGATGATCGACAAGAGCGGCGCGCCCAAGGTGATCGAGTTCAACGTGCGCTTCGGCGATCCGGAAACCCAGCCGGTGATGCTGCGCCTCGACAGCGACCTGCTGGATCTGGTCGAAGCCGCCATTGAGGGGCGTTTGGACCAAGTGCAGGCGCACTGGACCCCGCAGTGCTCACTCGGCGTCGTGATGGCCGCTTACAACTACCCCGGCACCCCGCGTGCCGGCGATGTCATCCACGGGCTGGACGCAGCGCTGCCTGCCGGCAGCAAGGTCTTCCACGCCGGCACCCGCTTCGATGGCGATGGCAACGTGGTCACCAGCGGCGGTCGCGTGCTGTGCGCGTGCGCGCTGGGCGACACCGTGGCCGATGCGCAGCGGGCGGCGTATGCGGCGGTGGACGGAATCGGCTGGGACGGCGAGTTCCACCGGACGGATATCGGCTGGCGGGCGATCGGGCGCACAGCGAGTTGATGGTCATGTGTCGCACGCATATCCCGAGTGCGAACCCATGAACTACCTCGCCCATACCTGGCTTGCGCGGCGCAGCGACGATGCATTGCTGGGCGGGCTGCTTGGCGACTTCGTGCATGGGCAGGCGGCGTTGCAGGATTGGCCGCCTGAAGTGCGGGCCGAGATCATCCTGCACCGGCACATCGACCGTTTCACCGACACGCATCCAGCGGTGACGGCGGCGCGTGCGGATTTTGGCGAACTGCGGCGTTATGCCGGCATCGTGCTGGATGTCCATTTCGATCATTTGCTGGCGCGCGATTGGTCGCGCTGGAACGACATGCCGCTCGATGCATTCACGTCGCGCGTGTATCGCGTACTGGACGCGCGCCACGACCAGTTGCCGCCGCGCCTGCAACGCATCGCGCCCCACATGGCCGCCGATGACTGGCTCGGCAGCTATCGCCAGCGCGACAGCGTGGACGGCGCCATTCGCGGAATCAGCACCCGCCTGTCGCGCAACGGCGACAAATTGCGGTCCTGCCTGCCGGTACTGCGCGCGCATGAGCACGAAGTGGAAGATGCGTTCAACGTCTTCTTTCCGGAACTGATCACGGCGAGCGAAACCATGCGCGCCAACATCGATGCAAAGCCTGCCGCCGGGCATTGATCCACCCGATCCCGCATCACCTGCGATTGCCTCATCATTTGCATTCGCCAAACCAGCCACATGGACCGCAACATGTCCCATGCCCTCGTCATACGCGAGTTCAGCGACGAGCTTGCCCGCCACTTCCACGACATCAATGCGGAGTGGATCAACGCGATGTTCCGCCTGGAAGCCACCGACCGCGAGGTGCTTGAAAACCCGCGCGAGCGCATCATCGAGCCGGGCGGGCAGATCCTGTTCGTGGAAGCCGAAGGGCTCGGCATCATCGGCACCTGCGCCCTGCAAAAGACCGGCGACACCAGCTTTGAGCTGACCAAGATGGGCGTGCGCGAAACCGTGCGCGGTCTTAAGGCGGGTGAGTTTCTGCTGGCGGCGGTCATCGAGCGCGCCAAGCAACTGGGCACCGACCCACTTTACCTGTTGACCAATGCCAAGTGCGCCGCGGCCATCCATCTGTATGAGAAGCTGGGCTTTGAACACGACGTCGACATCATGACGAAGTACGGTGCACGGTACGAGCGATGTGATGTAGCGATGCGGTTTGTCGAACCCAGGGACAGCGACCTGGCCTGAAATCAAGCGACATCCGCTATCCTCCGCCCAACCCCGGGGGACCCATGGCCCACTCGCAGTTCGATCTTCTCCGCCAGCGCCGTTTCCTGCCCTACTTCTTCGTGCAGGCGCTCGGTGCCTTCAACGACAACGTGTTCCGCCAGGCGATCATCGGCCTGCTGGGCGCGATGGCGCTTGCAGGCGGCATCGATCCCGGCCTGCGCGGCACCTACACGCAGCTGGCGCCGGCGGTCTTCATCCTGCCGTATTTCCTGTTTTCCGCACTGGCCGGGCAGTTCGCCGAGCGCAGCGACAAGGCGCGGCTGATCCGCATCACCACGGCGATGGAGATCGCCATCATGTCGGTCGCCGCGCTCGGCTTCTGGCTGCAGTCGATGCCGGTATTGCTGGCGGCACTGTTCGCCACCGGCCTGCAAAGCACGCTCTTCGGCCCGGTGAAGTATTCGATCCTGCCCTCGGTGCTCAAGCCGGAGGAGCTCACCGGCGGCAACGGCCTGGTGGAGATGGGCACGTCGATCTCGATCCTGGTCGGCATGCTGGTCGGCGGGCTCGTGTTCGCGGTGGCGGGCGATGCCGCGCCAATGGTCGCCGGCGGGCTGGTGATCGCGCTGGCGCTGCTCGGCAACTGGGTGAGCCGGATGATCCCGTCGGTGCCCTCGACCGTGCCCGATCTCAAGATCGACTGGAACCTGTGGCGTGAATCGCTCGCCGTGTGGCGCCTCACCCGCAAGCAGCTGGCGGTGCGCAATTCGGTCCTGGGGGTGAGCTGGTTCTGGTTCACCGGTACGGTGCTGACCGGGAACCTGCCGGTGTACGCGGAGGCGTACCTGGGCGGCTCTCAAACGCTGTACGTGTTCGCGCTGGCGGTGTTCTCGATCGGCGTAGGCGTGGGTTCGCTGCTGTGCGAAAAGCTTTCCGGGCGCACGGTGGAAATCGGCCTGGTGCCGCTGGGCGCGCTGGGCATGAGCGGCTTCCTGCTCGACCTGTATTTCGCGCGACCGGTGGCGGCGACCGCAAGCGCGCTGGATGTCGCGGGCTTCCTCGCGCAGCCGGGCAGTTGGCGCATCGTGATGGACCTGGCCGGCATCGGCCTGTTCTCCGGTTTCTTCGCGGTGCCGCTGTTCGCGCTGATCCAGAGCCGCACGCCGCGTGAGGAGCTCTCGCGGGTGATCGCCGGGATGAACATCCAGAACGCGGCCTTCATCGTGCTGGCGGCGGTCGGCGGCATCGCGCTGCAGGCCTATGCCGGATGGACGATCCCGCAGCTCTTCCTGGCGCTGGCCATCGCCGGCGTGCTGGTGTCGTTGTGGATCTTCGGCATCGTGCCCGAGTTCGCGATGCGCTTCGTCAGCTGGCTGCTGGTGCGGATGCTGTACCGGCTGCGCGTGCACGGCGTGGAGCGCTTCGTCCCGGACGAAGGCCCTGCGCTGATCGTCTGCAACCACGTCAGCTACATGGATGCGTTGATCCTGGCCGGGGTGATCCCGCGGCCGGTGCGTTTCGTCATGTACTACAAGATCTTCCGCATCCCGGTGATGTCGTGGATCTTCCGCACCGCGAACGCGATCCCGATCGCCGGCGCGCGCGAGGACCCCGCGTTGATGCGGAAGGCCTTCGATGAAATCGACGCAGCATTGGCGGAGGGCGAGATCGTCGGCATCTTCCCCGAAGGCGCGTTGACCAGGGATGGCGATATCGCGGCGTTCAAGTCGGGCGTCGAGCGCATCCTGCGGCGTGCGAATGATGCGGGGCGCCCGGTACCGGTGGTGCCGATGGCGCTGCGCGGGATGTGGAGCAGCATGTGGAGCCGGCGCGACTCGCGGATGCGGCGGATGCGCCTCCCGCGGCGTTTCCGCGCACATGTCGAGGTGATGGCCGATGCGCCAATCGATGGCTGCGTGGCCACGGCCGGGATGCTGGAAGAGAAAGTGCGCGCGTTGCGCGGCGATGCGGCCTAGGCGCGTTCGCCGGCGGCCCAGCGTTCGATCAGCCAGCGTGAAATCGACATCGGCGGCGACAGCCGCAGTGGTGCGTCTTCTTTGTCTTCCCGCAGCGCGGCCTGCACTGCCTCGCGCGTGAACCAGCGCGCGTCCTCCAGCTCGTCCTGTGCGGTTTCTGGCACATCGCTTTGGGCATCGGCGATGAAGCCCAGCATCAGCGAACTCGGGAACGGCCACGGTTGCGAGGCGAGATAGCGTGCGTGCCGCACGTGCACGCGGCTTTCCTCCCACACTTCGCGCTGAATCGCCGCTTCCAGCGATTCGCCAGGTTCGACGAAGCCGGCCAGTGTGGAATAGCGCCTCGCCGGCCACGCGGCCTGCCGGCCAAGCAGCAGGCGTTCGCCGTCGCTCACCGCAACGATCACCGCCGGATCGGTGCGCGGATATTCCACGCGACCGCATCCGCCGCAATCGCCCTGCCAGCCGCCGTGCGAGTAGGCCAGCGCGATGCCGCAAGCCGGGCAGTAGCGATGCGTCGCGCGCCAGTGCAGCAGCGCGCGCGCCTGCGCGAGGAGGGTGGATTCGAACGCCGGCCATTGCAGTGCGGCGCTGCGCAGGTCGATGCGGGCTTCATCGTCTTTGAAAGCATGGCCGCGCGATGCGGCGAACCAGGCTTCATCGCCACGCAGGCCGAGGAACACGGCATCCGCGGGCGCACCGGCACCGGCAAGCAGCCGGCCTTCGCCATCCACCGCCGCCTGTCCATCCGCATCCAGAAGCAGGCAGCGCGCCTCTGCGCGCAAGGCATCCAGCTTCGCCGCGTCGCGCCGCAATTCGTCGGCGCGATCCAGTGGCTCGGCGACGAAGGCGAAGCCGGGTGCCATCGATCAGGTGGTGAACGAGGAGCCGCAGCCGCAGGTGGTCTTGGCGTTGGGATTGCGGATGGAGAACTGCGCCCCGGCCAGCGTCTCGGTGTAATCGACAGTGGCGCCCATCAGGTACTGCAGGCTGAGCGGATCGACCAGCAGGGTGACGCCGTCGGTGACCACGGCCAGGTCGTCGTCGGCCTGGTTCTCGTCGAACTCGAAACCGTACTGGAAGCCGGAGCAGCCGCCGCCCTGGATGTAGACGCGCAGCTTGAGCTCGGCGTTGCCTTCCTCGCTGATCAATTCCCGTACCTTGGCGGCCGCGGACTCGGTGAAGACGAGTGGCGCATCCAGCTGCTGGTAGCCCGGGGTGGCGATGTCGGTCTGGGTTTCCATCCCCACAGGATGGGGGCGCGGCGCGGGCGCATCAAGCGTTGGCGATGTCCCGCCACTCGAATGCGGCCTCCAGCGGCTTGCCCTGACGGGGCGTCAGCTTCACCCGCAGCCGCGTGGGCGTGAAGCCGGGCGGCAGCGCGATTTCGCCGTCGATGCGTTGCAGGTAGCGGAGCTGGTAGGGCTGGGGCCGGGCCGGGGATTGCTGGCGCAGTGCGGTCCAGTCGAATTGCCGCAGGCGGCCGCCCAGCGTGCCATCCACGGCCAGGGTCAGCGTGCCTTGGCTGCTGCCGGGCTGCTCCCGGCCTTGGGTCAGGGTCAGTTCGTAGCGCCAGACGCCCGGTGCCTGTGCCTCGACGTGCGCCGCATGCACGGACAGGCCGCGCCGTTGCACGTCGGGGCTGACGAAGCGCTCGTAGAAATCGAGGTCGGCGCGCAATGCGGCGACCTGCTCGTCGCGTTCGGTCAGCGTGTCCTGCAGCGCCAGCACGGCCTGGCGGCTGATCCGGTCGGACTGGCGGAGGTTGGCGATTTCCTGCTGCAGCGCCGGATCGGCACCGGCCGCGTGGCTGGCATCCGCGCGCGCGGACTGGCGCCATGCCAGCGCGATCGCCAGCAGTGCGATCGCGGCCGACAGGCCGGCGACGGCCCACGGCAGCATCGCGCCGCGACGTCCCGGATTTCGCTTGGCCGTTTCCTCCATGTCGCCTTGTTATCGCTTTAATCGCCGTCAAGCAAGCCTGTCCCTATACTCGCGGCATGCGGTCCGTGGTGTCCGCCGGGGGAAAACGATGGCGCTGATCGACCTGCCTTCCATCTCCATGGGCTCGATGTCCGAAGCCCATCTCTTCGCCATCGGGGTGCTGCTGGCATGGCTGGCCGGCATCCGCGTCTACCTGACCGTGTTCGGCGTGGGGCTGGCTGGCGCGATGGGCTGGATCGACCTGCCGCAGGCGCTGCAGGCGACCGAATCGCCATGGGTGCTGGGCGTATCCGGCGCCTTGGCGTTGGCGGAGTTCTTCGCCGACAAGATCCCCGGCGTCGATAGCGGCTGGGACTTGCTGCATACCTTGCTGCGGGTCCCGGTCGGCGCTTTCCTCGCCGCAGCGACGATGTCGCCTGACGGCAGCCTGGGGCCGGGCGTGCTGGCGGCCGGTGCCGGGGTGACGCTGGCGAGCCATTTCCTGAAGTCAGGCACCCGCGCGGTGCTGAACACGTCACCGGAGCCGGTCAGCAACTGGACGGCATCGGTCGGTGAGGACGTGATGACGGTCGGCGGCCTGACTCTGGCGTTTTCCCACCCGTGGATCGCGCTGATCCTGGTGGTCACGCTCACGGTCCTGTTCGCGCTGTTCGTCTGGTGGGCTTGGCGCAAGCTCGCCGGCGGGGCGCGGCGGATGTTGGGTGCCCGGCCTCCTGCCGGGGAGGCGGCACCCGATCCCTAGGCTCAGCGCGGGTCGCGGCCGCTGGCAGGTTCCCTGGCTCCACGGGCCGTCGCGCCGCGGGCGGGCTGGTGACGGCGTGGGCGGCCGGCGAAGCCGCGTATTTCGTGGTTGGGCGGCGGAATGGCGCCGGCGCCGACGATCCCGCGGGCGAGCGGCGCGAGGTGCTGCAGCGCGCGGGCATAGACGCCGCGCTTGAACATCACCACGTTCTCGACCGGATACCAGAACTCGACCCAGCGCCAGCGGTCGAACTCGGGGTGTTCGGTGGAGTCGAGCCTGACGTTCGTTTCGCAGCCCTTGAGCCGCAGCAGGAACCAGACCTGCTTCTGGCCGATGCAGACCAGTCGCTCGTGCCGGCGGATCGCACGCGGGGGCAGGCGGTAGCGCAGCCAGCCCGGCGTCGCGCCGATTACCTCGACATGGTCGGGCTGCAGGCCGGTTTCCTCGTGCAGTTCCCGGTACATGGCTTCCAGCGGGGTCTCGTCGGAATTCATTCCGCCCTGCGGGAACTGCCAGCCGTCGCGCCGTACGCGCCTGGCCCAGAACACCCGGCCGTCCGGATGCATCAACACGATGCCCACGTTGGGGCGATAACCGTCCGGATCGATCACGACGCGGACTCCCGAAGTCTTCGGGGCGAACCCCGCTGTGATCGACTGTGCCACGGGGCGCCCGGGGCGACAAGTCGGAGGGTGCGGCGTTGACTGGGGCGGTTCATCCGTGGAGAATGCGCGGTCCGCCGCGACGGCGGTCGCGCACTGGCTATGTAGCTCAGCCGGTTAGAGCACGTCACTCATAATGACGGGGTCGGTGGTTCGAGTCCACCCATAGCCACCAGATGCGCGTTCCATGCCCCGCCGTGCGCGGGGCATTTTCGTTTCCCAGCAGTCGGAAGACCCATGGACATCTTCAAGCGTTTCACGCTGGAAGCCGCGCATCGTCTGCCCAACGTGCCGGCCGGGCACAAGTGCGCGCGGCTACACGGCCATTCGTTCCAGGTCGAGGTGCACGTCAGCGGGCCGCTTGATCCGGCCATGGGCTGGGTGATGGATTTCGCCGACATCAAGGACGCGTTCAAGCCGCTGCACGATGCTCTCGACCACCATTACCTAAACGATGTGCCTGATCTGGAGAACCCGACCAGCGAGCGGCTGGCCGAATGGATCTGGACGCGCCTGAAGCCGGAGCTGCCGCTGCTCTCGGCCGTGGTGGTCCATGAAACCTGTACCTCCGGCTGCCGCTACACGGGCCCGTGAATATTCCGAGGCAGGCTGGGCGGACATTCCTGAACGGTTCCGGCAGCACTTGTTGCATCGCACAATAAACTCGATTATGCTGCGACGCACAAATCGGGTTCCCCCGGTTTCTGGACCACAACCGAGGAGAGAGTCATGTACCAGCAGCAGTTCAACGAGCAGTTCACCGCCGCTACCCGCCAGTTTGCCGACACCGCGGCCCGTATCAACCGTCTGGCCATCGAGAACGCCGAGCAGGTCTTCGGCCTGCAGCTGGCCGTCATCGAAGAAGCCGCCAGCAGCAACTTCGCGTTCTGGAACCAGCTGACCGAAGCCCGCGACTTCAACGCCCTGCGCAACGCGATGCCGACCGGCATCCAGGTTGCCCGCGAGAACGTGGAGCGTGCGGTCGCCACCGGCCAGGAAATCTATGACCTGACCGCCAAGACCAACGAAGCCATCACCCAGATCGCCAAGGGCGAGATGGAGCAGGTCGCCGCCAAGGCCCAGGCTCAGGCTGAGAAGGTCGTGAAGACCGCCGCCAAGAAGGCGCGCAGCTGATAGATCGGCCCGCAAGCCTTCGTTTTGAGAACCGGCAGCCTTGGGCTGCCGGTTTTTTTATGGATTACGTTACCCTCCGGAATCGAACAATCGCTTGAATTTCGCCGATCTACGCCGATCTGGACAGCATCGGGCCTTTCCCGCACACTGCCGCCCTCATCCGCCGGCCCTGCCACGATGCGCAAGCTGTTGGTCCTCCACGGCCCCAATCTGAACCTGCTGGGCGAGCGCGAACCGGCGATCTACGGCGAGCAGACGCTGGCCGGGATCGACTCGGACCTGCGCCTGCGCGCGGCCGAGAAAGGCGTGGAGATCGACATCCTGCAGTCCAATTCCGAGCACGCGCTGATCGATCGCGTGCAGGCCGCCGGCCGCGACGGCACCGGCTTCATCCTCATCAACCCGGCCGGCTACACCCATACCTCGGTCGCCCTGCGCGATGCGCTGGCGGCGGTGGCCGTGCCCTTCATCGAAGTCCATCTGTCCAATCCGCATGCCCGCGAGCCGTTCCGCCGCCAGAGCTTCTTCAGCGACCTGGCGGTCGGGGTGGTGTGCGGGTTCGGCGCGGATGGCTACCGCTACGCGCTGGATGCCGCCTGCCGGCGGCTCGCGTCCTGACATCTGCTGGAGAGCCCCATGGATCTGCGCAAGATCAAGAAGCTGATCGACCTGCTGGAAGAGTCCAACCTCAACGAGATCGAGATCAAGGAAGGCGAGGAGTCCGTGCGACTGTCACGCGGGATGGGGATGGCGGCGGTGCCCGCGCCGGTCGCCCCGATCGTGCAGATGGCGCCCGCCGCGCCCGCGCCGATGCCGATGAACTCCCCGGTCGAGGCCGCCACCGGCGGCAGCCAGAAGGGCGGCCCTGACCTGCCCGCCGGCCACGTGGTGCGCGCGCCGATGGTCGGCACGTTCTATGCCAGCCCCTCCCCGGACAAGCCGGCGTTCGTCTCGGTCGGCCAGTCGGTGAAGGTCGGCGACACGTTGGGCATCATCGAGGCGATGAAGATGTTCAACCCGATCGAGGCCGAAGTGGCCGGCACCGTGCTGGCCGTCCAGTGCGAAAGCGGGCAACCGGTCGAGTTCGACCAGCCGCTCTTCGTCATCGGGTAAGCCGCCATGACGATGCTCGACAAGGTCGTCATCGCCAACCGTGGCGAGATCGCGCTGCGCATCCTGCGCGCCTGCCATGCGCTCGGCATCCGCACGGTCGCCGTGCATTCCACGGTCGATCGCAACCTCAAGCACGTGGCGATGGCCGACGAATCGGTCTGCATCGGCCCGGCGCCGTCCGCCGACAGCTACCTCAACATGCCGGCGATCATCGCCGCCGCCGAGGTCACCGATGCGCAGGCGATCCATCCCGGCTACGGCTTCCTGTCCGAAAACGCCGATTTCGCCGAACGGATCGAGGAATCCGGCTTCATCTTCATCGGACCCAAGGCCGACACCATCCGCCTGATGGGCGACAAGGTCGAGGCGATCCGCGCGATGCAGGCCGCAGGCGTGCCCTGCGTGCCCGGCAGCGGCGGCCCGCTTGGCGACGCCGCCGAGGAGAACATCCGCATCGCGCGCGAGATCGGCTATCCGGTCATCGTCAAGGCGGCGGGCGGCGGCGGCGGACGCGGCATGCGCGTGGTCCATACCGAGGCCGCGCTGGTCAACGCCATCGCCACCACCCAGAGCGAGGCGAGGGCGGCGTTCGGCAACGACATGGTCTACATGGAGAAGTTCCTGGAGAACCCGCGCCACGTGGAGATCCAGGTGCTCGCCGACGGCCAGGGCAACGCGATCCACCTGGGCGAGCGCGATTGTTCGATGCAGCGCCGCCACCAGAAGGTGGTGGAAGAGGCGCCCGCGCCCGGCATCACCGTCGAGCAGCGCGAGGAAATCGGCAAGGTGTGCGTCGAGGCCTGCATCCGCATCGGCTATCGCGGTGCCGGCACCTTCGAGTTCCTGTATGAGAACGGCCGCTTCTACTTCATCGAGATGAACACCCGCATCCAGGTGGAGCATCCGGTGACCGAGATGGTCACCGGCATCGATCTGGTCCGCGAGCAGTTGCAGATCGCCGCCGGCCGCAAGCTCACGATCCGGCAGGAGGACGTGGTGCTGACCGGCCATGCCATCGAGTGCCGCATCAATGCGGAAGATCCCGAGACCTTCCTGCCCTCGCCGGGGCTGGTGACGCATTTCCATTCGCCGGGCGGCCCGGGCGTGCGGGTGGATTCGCACGTGTACGAGGGCTACCGCGTGCCGCCGAACTACGATTCGATGATCGGCAAGCTGATCGTGCACGGCGTCGACCGCGAGCAGGCGATCGCACGCATGCGGGTGGCGCTGTCGGAGCTGGTGGTGGACGGGATCAAGACCAACGTGGCGCTGCAACAGCGAATCCTGGCCGATGGCGGGTTCGCCCAGGGCGGGCAGAACATCCATTACCTCGAGAAGAAGCTGGCCGAGCGCCGCGAGAAGTCGCTGTCGATCTTGTAGGCGCGGTGACCGCTTTCGGACCGGTTTTCCGCTTAAACGAAATATCGACCCGAACCTAAGGAGCCGCCATGCAACGCAGACACGCCCTGTTCCTTGCCGTTGTCGCCACCGCGGCTGCGCTGCCCGCGGCGAGCCAGCAGGGCAAGGTCCCGCCAACCAATCTCTATATCGACGTCGCCACCCAGAATATGGCCGGCATGCCCGACATGGGCGGCATGCCGGCTGGCCTGGGCGGCATCATGGCGCGCCGCATGCGCGGTGGGGACAACGGCAGCAAGCCCACCTATCCGAGCACGCGCGGCGCCGGCGGCATGACCGGCCAGTACCTCGACATCGCCCTGCACAACGCGCTGAAACCGGGCATCGAAGCGCAGGATCTGATTCCGCCGGGACTGGGGCTGGGCAAGTCGCTGACCCTGACCCCGGTCGAATTCCCGCCGTCGCCCAAGGGCGAGCCAGGCGGCAAGATTCCCGATGTCGAAGTGAAGATCACCGAATACTGGGGCTGTGGCGCCGCAGTGCGGCCGGGCCAGCCCAAGGTCGCCACCTTCAAGGTCAAGGGTGGCGGCAAGGCCATCGATCCGCGCAATCCGATGGGCAGCATGCAAGGCGTCGATATCCAGTCCACCGGCAGCCTGTCCGGCATGTACGTGCCGGACCGCGACATCGATCTCAAGCCCGGCTATGTCTACTGGCCGAACCGCCAATACGGCAAGCAAGTGCCCAGCGACGCGCGTCTGGCCGGCGATCACCAGATCACCGGCGACGGCATCCCGGCTTCGATGAAGTTCCAGGTCGAGCAATCCGCCGATTTCATGCCGAAGCTGATGCTGCGCTCGCAGGGCGCGCTGACCGAGGCGGTGGACCTGAGCTGGCCGTCGGTGGACCGCGCGCGCGCGTACTTCATCACCGCCATGCACATGCAGATACTGAGCGAAAACGTCTACGCGCTGACCGTGTGGAGCAGCGCGGAGGTTCCCGGCGCCGGCAGCGAGCTGCACCAGTACCTGTCCGGCAGCTACATCGACAAATGGCTGAAACAGAAGGTCCTGCTGCCGGCTGCCGCTACCAGCTGCACCGTACCCAAGGGCATCTTCGCTGGCGAGTCGAGCGCGCAAGGCCGGCAGGGCACGATGCCCGGCATGCTGGCGATGACCGCGTACGGCCCGGAGAACTGGATCACCTATCCGCCCAAGCCGACCGATCCGAAGCGGCCCTGGAATCCGGAATGGAGCGTGCGCCTGCGCGCCAAGTCCACGGCCACCGCGATGCTGGGCATGGACTTTGGCGGGATGCAGCAGATGGACGACGGCAACGGCCAGCAGCAGCAACAGCAACAACAGCCGCAGAAGCCGTCGGTGAAACGCCTTCTGAAGGGACTCCTCGGCGGCTGATCGCCGCGGGGCCGCATCCACCCACGCGGCGAAACTGCGAGAATGGCGCGGCCTCCATCCCGTGCCATTTCCGTCCATGCCCTACCTGCAACTGAGCCTGCCCTGCACCGAAGACCGGCAGCCGCGCGTCGAGCGCGCGCTGGAAGGCGTGGGCGTGCTGGCGGTGACGCTTCAGGATGCACACCTGGATGCCGCCGACGAGCAGGCGATCTTCGAGCCCGGCGTCGGAGAGATTCCGCTGTGGCAGGAGATGACCCTGACCGCGCTGTTTGACGCCGACACCGATGCGCTGCTGCTCTTGGCCGCGCTGGAAGCCTTCGATCCCGGCCTGGACTGGACGCAGGCGCGTTTCGAAAAGATCGAGGATCAGGATTGGGAGCGCGCGTGGCTGGACCAGTTCCAGCCGATGCGTTTCGGCGGACGCACCTGGGTTGTGCCGTGGAACCATGACCTGCCGGTGGAGGCGCTGGTGGACGATGCCGCCGTGGTGCGCCTCGATCCGGGCCTGGCGTTCGGCTCCGGGACGCATCCGACCACCGCGCTGTGCCTGCAATGGCTGGACGGCCTGGCCGATGCGGGCAGCCTGCGCGGCATCGACGTGCTCGATTTCGGTTGCGGCAGCGGCATCCTCGCGCTTGCCGCGTTGAAGCTGGGCGCGCAACATGCCGTCGGCATCGACAACGACCCGCAGGCCATCATCGCCACCCGCGACAACGCCGAGCGCAATGGCCTGGCCGGGCACATCGACGTCCATCTGCCGGATGAAGCGCCAGTGCGCACCTATCCGGTGGTCGTCGCCAACATCCTCGCCGCCGCGCTCGACCAGCTGGCCGAAACGATCAGCGCGCAGGTCGCCCCCGGTGGCCAGCTTGCGATGTCCGGCATCCTCAAGGGGCAGGAAGACGAGCTGCTGCTGCGCTACGCGCCGTGGTTCGATCAGCTCCGGATCGCCGAGCAGGAAGACTGGATCCGCATCAGCGGCCGCCGCCGCGGCGGACCTGCGGCCCGATGAGCGCCGAGCCCGAAGCCCCGGGCTTTCTCTCCGTGCGCGAACAGACGGCGAGGGCCTCGCCGGGCGGGTGGCTGGCGGTCGGCCTGGCCGGGGCAGCGTTCGTCGTCCTGGCCGCCTTGACGGGCCGGACCGGGTTGGCGGCCGATGCGCGTACGCGTCCGTGGCTGGAGCGGCTGTGCGCGCTGGCCGGTTGCGACGTCCCTGCCTGGAACGAACCCGAAGCTTTCCGCATGCAGGTGCATGACGTGCGCGCCGATCCCGACCGCGCAGGCGTGCTGTGGGTCGATGCGGTTTTCCGCAACACGGCCGCCTTCGCGCAACCGTGGCCATGCCTGCGGATGACGCTGACCGATGTCGCAGGCAGACCATTGGCCAGCGGCGTGTTCGCGCCGGCGCAGTATGGCGGCAAGTCCGGGTTCATCGCGGCAGGGCAGACCGCAAGCGCGCAGTTGCAGGTACGCGAAGGTCCGCGTCCGGCGGCGGGATTCGACTTCGATTTCGAATCCTGCCCATTCAGTGAAACGGCACGGCGGCCGCGCTAGACTGCGCTCCGCTGCTTTGCGCGGCACTTCAAGGGGATGCAGGGAATATCCGTGCGGGTGGCGGTCGCGCCATGCCCCGATCCGCCCGTCTTGCCGGGAACTATCCGACCGTGTCCAACCGCCCTGATCTGCCATATACCCCCTTGCGCGACCATGTCGCCCATTCGATCCGCCGTTACCTGGGCGACCACGACGGCCGCGGCGCGGCGAACCTGCACCAGGTCGTGATGCGCGAGGTCGAGATCCCGTTGTTCGTCGAAGTCCTGCGCCATTGCGACGACAACCAGAGCCGGGCGGCCGACATGCTGGGCATCCACCGCGCGACCCTGCGCAAGAAGCTGCGCGATTACGGGATCGCCTGAGCGTTTTATTGCACTGCAGCTTGCCAACCGGATAACGAATCTTTCACGATGGGGGCGCTTCCGACGTGGGGGAGGGAGCATCGCCCGCCAGCCGCATTGCCGCTGGCGGGTTTTTTTTGCCGGGGCTGCGGGCGCGGCATGCCATCATCCGGCGATGGATGACGCCGGCCTCGACGAGCTCGCACAGCGCGCGATCAAGCGCCTGGACCCATTGCGGGATGCCGATGCCAGCGCCCTGGAGAAGTTGGCGAGGGTGGCGGTCGCCAGCGATTTCGCGATCGAGACGCTGTCGCGGCAACCGCAGTTGCAGGCACGCCTGTACCGGGACGATGGTGCCGAAGCGACAGCGGAGCCGGTGCTGTCCACGGACAATCGCGGCGAATGGGCATCGCTGCTGCGCCGTTACCGCGCCGCCGAATCCACCCGCCTGATCTGGCGCGATGTCTGCGGGCTGGATGGTGTCGAGGACACCCTGCGCGGCACCAGTGCGTTGGCCGAGCGTTGCCTGGCACTGGCGCTCGCCGCGCTCGAGGACGAATTCGCAGGACGCCACGGCGTGGTCCGCGGCGAAGCCGGCCGGCCGCAGCGGTTGGTGGTGTTCGCGCTCGGCAAGCTGGGCGGCGGCGAGCTGAACTTCAGCTCCGACATCGACCTGGTCTACGGTTACGAGCACGACGGGGAAAGCGACGGTGCCCGCCCGCTGGCGGCGGAGACGTACTACGCGAGGTTGGGACAGCAGCTGGCGAAGCTGCTCGACGAAGCGACGGCGGACGGTTTCTGCCATCGCGTCGACCTGCGCCTGCGCCCCTACGGCAATGCGGGTCGAGTGGCATGGTCGTTCTCCGCGCTGGAGCAGTATTTCCAGCGCGAGGGCCGCGACTGGGAGCGCTATGCCTGGCAGAAGGCGAGGCCGGTGGTAGGCGACGTGGCGGCCGGGGAGCGCTTCCTCGCGATGCTGCGGCCGTTCGTGTACCGGCGGTACCTGGATTTCGGCGCGCTGGAGGGCCTGCGGGAAATGAAGGCGCTGATCAGCGCGGAAGTCGCCCGCAAGGACCTGGCCGACGACATCAAGCGCGGACCGGGCGGCATCCGCGAGATCGAGTTTCTGGTCCAGGCGCTGCAACTGATCCGTGCCGGCCGCGAACCGGCGCTGCGCCGGCGCGGCCTGTTGGCCTCGCTGGCGGCGCTGGTCGAGGCGGGCCAGGTCGATGCGGCGACGGGCGCCCAGCTCGCGGAGGACTACCGGTTCCTTCGTCGCGTGGAGAACCGCCTGCAGATGCTGCGCGACACGCAGGTTTACGCATTGCCGGAAGATGCGGTCTCGCGCACGCGGCTGGCGAGCGGCCTGGGATATGGCGATTGGCCGGCGTTCGCCGCGGCGCTGGATGCCGTGCGCGGGCGCGTCTCGACGGAATTCGGCGCGTTGCTCGCGCAGCGGCACAAGCAGCGCAGGCCGGACGCCTTGCAGGACTACTGGAAACAGCTGCCCGACGGCGGCGACCCTGCCGCACTGGACGACGCCGGCTTCAGCGATGCGGCCGCACTCGACGCGCAGCTGCGCGAATTCCTGCGCGGCGCCACCGCGCGGCAAAGCTCCGACATCGGCCGCAAGCGGCTGGATCGGGTGATGCCGGCGCTGATCGCGGCCAGCGCTTCGGCGGCACAGCCCGATGCCGCGCTGCGCCGGGTGCTGGTGCTGGTGCAGAACGTGCTGCGGCGGAGCAGTTACCTGGCGTTGCTGGACGAACAGCCGCAGGCGCTGTCGCGGCTGGTCGATGCGGTTTCCAGGAGCGCGCTGCTGGCGGAACGGATCGCGCAGTACCCGGTGTTGCTGGACGAGCTGCTCGACAGTCGATCCGGCGGCGCGCTGCCGGACGCCGAGGCCCTGCAGGCGGCCTGCTCCGATGCGGTCGAGCAGGCCGGCGGCGATATCGACGATGCGCTGCGCAGGCTCAACGAGACTCGCCAGGCGATCGGCTTCCGCATCGCGCTGGCGCTGCTGGATGCGCGCCAGTCCGCCGGTGAAAGCGCCCGCCAACTGGCTTCGCTGGCCGATGCGGTGGTCCGCAAGGTGTTGCGGCTGGCCTGGGACGAGCTGGCCCGCGCGCATGGCGCGGTGCCCGACGCGCGTTTCGCCGCACTCGGTTACGGCAGTCTCGGCGGCTGCGAACTCGGCTTCGGCTCCGACCTCGACCTGGTGTTCCTCTACGAGGCCGGCGCCGACGCGCAATCCGATGGTGCCCGGCCGCTGGACGCATCGCGCTGGTTCGCGCGGCTGGCGCAGAAGATCGTCGGGTTCCTGCAGACGCCGACCGCGGCAGGGCGCCTTTACGATGTCGATGTCCGCCTGCGGCCAGACGGCAGCAAAGCCATGCTGGTTTCCACGCTGGCCAGTTTCGACGACTACCAGCGGCACCGCGCCTGGACTTGGGAGCGGCAGGCGCTGGTGCGCGCGCGCTGCGTGGCCGGGGACGGTGGCCTGTGCGGGGATTTTGAGCGATTGCGCGCGCAGGTGCTGGCCTTGCCGCAGGCCGACGATGCCCGGCGCGAGGACGTGGTCGCGATGCGGCGGCGCATGCGCGCCGAGCTGGATCGCGGCGACGCGGCGCGCTTCGATCTCAAGCAGGGCGAAGGCGGGCTGGTGGACCTGGAATTCCTGCTGCAGTACCGGGTGCTGCGCGATGCCGCGGCGCATGCCGGATTGGCCGGGCCGCGCGACAGCGCCGGGCTGATCGATGAGCTGGCGGATGCCGGGTTGTGGTCGCGCGAGCGGGCCGAGGCCCTGCGCGAGGCGCACCGGGTGTTGCTCGACGCCGGGCTGCGCTGCACGCTCGACCGCCGTCCGCGCATGGTGCCGCGCACTGCCGAGATCGAGACCGCAGCCCGTGCGATCGACGCGGCCTGCCGGGCGGACGGCCTGGATTTCGGCGACGGCGCAGCGGCCTAGCGCCGTCCGCGGGCGGGTTTCAGGGCAAGAGGCGGGGGCGCAGGATCGCGGCCACCCGAGCGGTCTCGCGCAAGGGCGTGACCTCGCCCGCTTCCGGCAAGGCGCCGTCGAATGGATGGACCCGGCCGCGCCGCACGCAGGCCTCGACGAATGCGCGCGGCCGCCCATGCAGGCGGTCCATCCCGAGCACGCCCACGGGCACGCGGGTGGCGCAGGCTTCGGAGAGCATGTTGACCGAGTCGGCGGTGCAGACGATGACGTTCGCCCAGCCGAGCAGCCCGCGGTATGGATTCACGCCGTCCTGTTCACCGGTCCAGGCCAGCGCGGCGCCGGCTTCGGCGAGCCGGCGGCGCCATGAGTCCGGTGTCCGGCGCGATGCCGTCGCCATCAGGCTGCCGCCGGCCGCGAGCACGGCCCGGCGCACCGATTCCAGCGCAGCGGCGAATTCGCCCTCTCCAGGATCCCAGTGCCTGCCGGGCCCGCCCACCAGCAGCGCGACGCGTGGCGCGTCGAACCAGCCGAGTTGCGGGAAATCGGCGCGCGCGCGGTCGAGCCAGGCATCGTCGACTTCGTTCAGGCTGCCTTCCAGGCTGATCACGTTCGGCCCGGACAGTCCGTCGTGGGCCGGGGCGATGACCCAGTCCCAATGCGCGGGATCGATCCGCGGATCGAGGATCTGCACGGTACGGCTGCCCGCATCGCGCAACAGGCGGGTGGCGAGCGCGCCCTGGCGGCCGCAGCCGATGGCGATCTCCGGCGGTGCGGCCAGCGCTTCGGCGAACGCGGGCCCCAACGCGCGTCGCGCCCCCGGGAATGATCGCGGCGACCATGTCTTTGCCATCGGCGACGGCTGCAGCGGCACATGGGGCGCAGGCTCGAGTCCCAATGCACGCGCAAGCGCTTCGGCCTGACGTCGGTTGCCGGCATGCCCGTCGGTCAGGCAGGCGGCGATCGGTGCGGGTCGTTCCATGCATGGGATGCCGCGTTGCGGCATGGGCCCGTGACCGGGCGACAGGGCACTCTACACTGTGCGATCTTCATTTCCCGCGAGAACCGACTGCATGCATCACCCCCTCGATCCGGCCGCGCTCGATCAGCTCTTCCGCACCGCACGCACCTACAACGCCTTCAGTGGCGACATCGACGATGCCACCCTGCACCAGCTTTACGACTTGCTGAAGTTCGGCCCGACCGCGGCCAACGCTTCGCCCGCGCGTTTCCTCTTCATCCGCTCGCCCGAGGGCAAGCAGCGGCTGGCCCCGGCCCTGGACGAAGGCAACCGCGCCAAGACGCTGGCCGCGCCGGTGACGGTCGTGGTGGCGTACGACATGGATTTCCACGAGAAGCTGCCGGTGCTGTTCCCGCACACCGACGCCAAGAGCTGGTTCGAAGGTCCGCGCGAGAACCGCCAGGTGCCGGCGTTCCGCAACGGTTCGTTGCAGGGGGCCTACCTGATCCTGGCCGCTCGCGCGCTGGGGCTGGACACCGGGCCGATGTCCGGCTTCGACAACGCCCGGCTCGATGCCGAGTTCTTCGCCGGCACGCAGTGGAAGTCCAACTTCCTCGTCAACCTCGGCAAGGGTGACCCGGCCAGCATCTTTCCGCGCAGCCCGCGCCTGCCGTTCGACGAAGCCTGCCGCATCGTTTGACCCTTCACACCCAGGAGCCCGAGATGAACCGCAACGCACTTCCCCTCGCTACCTTGTCCCTGGCGCTGGTGCTCGCGCTGTCCGCCTGCCGGCAGGAATCGCCAGCGACGCCGACCGCTTCGGCAACGGCCGCGACCGCCCCCGCCCCCGAAACCGAAACCGCCGCCGTCGCGCCTGCGGCGATCCCCGTCGCCAGCGGCGCCTACACGCTGGACCCCGCACACACCATGGTGCTGGCGCAGTGGAACCACATGGGCTTGTCCAACCCGACCGCCAATTTCGATGACGCCAGCGGCACCATCACCTGGAATGCCGAGGACCCGTCCGCCTCGTCGGTGGAGGTGACCCTGCCGCTGTCGGGCCTGCGTTCCTTCAGCGACGACTTCAACAAGCACCTGGAAGGCACGGATTTCTTCGATGTCGCCAAGTTCCCCGAGGCCGGCTTCAAGAGCACCTCCGTGAAGCCGGCCGGCACCAACAAGTTCACCGTGGCCGGCGACCTGACCATCAAGGGCATCACCAAGCCGGTCACGCTGGATGTCACTCTCAACGGCGCCGGCGAGCATCCGATGACCAAGCTGCAGGCGGTGGGCTTTGATGCCGTGGGCACGATCAAGCGCAGCGATTTCGGCCTGGACATGTACGCGCCGGCGGTGAGCGATGAGGTCAACCTGCGCATCACCACCGAGGCTTCGCAGGCGGCACCTGTGCCGGCCGCCGAAACGGAGGCGAAATGATCGTCGACCGTCCCGCCGACAGCCGTGGTCATGCCGACCACGGCTGGCTGGACAGCTGGCATACGTTCTCCTTCGCCAACTACCATGACCCACGATGGATGGGTTTCGGCCCGTTGCGGGTGATCAACGAGGACCGCGTCGCGCCGGGCGGCGGCTTTGCACCGCATCGCCACGCCAACATGGAGATCATCAGCGTGGTGCTGTCGGGCGCGCTCGCGCACAAGGACAGCACCGGCGGCGTGGGCGTGTTGCGGCCGGGCGAGGTGCAGTGGATGAGCGCCGGCCATGGCGTGGAGCACAGCGAATACAACGGCGATCCGGACCAGACCACGCACTTCCTGCAAATCTGGATCCAGCCCGACCGCGTCAATGCCGAGCCCGGTTACGCGCAGCGGGCGTTCGACCGCGATGCCCGCCGCGGGCGCTGGGACACCTTCGCGTCGTTCGAGGGCCGCGACGGCGGCTTGCCGATCCGCCAGGATGCGTCCCTGCGCGCGGTCGTGCTGTTGCCCGGGCAATCCGTCGATGCCGTGCTCGATCCCGCTCGCGGCTACTGGCTGCACGTCGCCAGCGGCGAGATCCGCATGGCTGGCGAGCGGACGTTGCGGGCGGGCGACGCGCTGGGCTTCCTCGACGAGGCTGGCACCTTGCGGCTGGAGGGCAGCGGCAGCGACGAGGCCGAGGTGCTGCTGTTCGACCTGCCGCGCTGAACGCATGCGTGGGTCCCGCGGGCGATCCGCAGGGCCTGCATCCGCATCGGCTGCGGGGAATCGTGCGACACGCGCGGTAGAATCGCGGCAGATTCCACGACCACACGCATCGCCATGTCCGACGTCTCTCCGATCCAGGCCAATGCCCAGCGCGAATACGAGGTGAGTCGCGCCGACCTGCCGCTGTCGTGCCCGCTGCCGTCGATGGCGCTGTGGAACTCGCATCCGCGCGTCTACCTGCCGATCGAGGCCGAAGGTGGCCAGGCCGAATGCCCCTATTGCGGTGCGAAGTACCGCCTGGTCGACTGACCGTCGCGGGTGGGCCGTCGCCTGACCGTGGTGCAACTGCTGCCGGCGCTGGCCTCCGGCGGCGTCGAGCGGTCCACCATCGAGATCGCGCAGGCACTGACGCGCGCCGGGCATCGCGCCATCGTGGTCTCGAAGGGTGGTCGCCTGGTGCCGGCGCTCGAAGCGGCCGGCGGCCGGCATGTGGAACTCGACATCGGCGCCAAGTCGCCGGCCACGCTGGGCCGGGTCGGTGCGCTGCGCCGGGTCATCGCGGATGCCGGCGCCGACATCGTCCATGCGCGTTCGCGCCTGCCGGCGTGGATCGGGCGCTTCGCCCTGCGCGGAATGCCGCCGGCCACGCGCCCGCGCTGGATGACGACCGTGCACGGCCTCAATTCGCCCTCGCGCTACAGCGCGGTGATGGCCAGCGGCGAGCGGGTCATCTGCGTCTCGCGCACGGTGCGGGACTACGTGATCGCGCATTACCCGGGTTCGGACGACGGCAGGCTGCGCGTCGTCCCGCGCGGCATCGACATCGCCGATTTCCCGCGCCGTGTGGCTGTCGACCGCGATGCGCGGGCGTCATGGGCGGTGGAGTATCCCGCATTGGGCGGCGCAGGCCCGCTGCTGCTGCTGCCCGGTCGCGGCACGCGCCTGAAAGGCCATGCCGATGCGCTGGCGTTGCTGGCGCGCTTGCGCGTCGACGGCATCGATGCGCGGCTGTGGATGCCGGGCGCGCGCGAACCCGGGCGCGAGGCTTACGTGGCCGATCTCGAGGCCGAGGCCCGGCACTCGGGCTGCGCCGATGTGCTGGCGATCACCGGTCCGACATCCGCCATCGCCCAGGCCTATGCGATGAGTGATGTCGTCCTGCAGCTTTCACGCAAGCCCGAGGCGTTCGGGCGCACGGTGATCGAAGCGTTGAACGTGGGGGTGCCGGTGGCGGGCTGGGCGCATGGCGGGGTGGGCGAGCTGCTGGCGGAACTGCAGCCGCAGGGCGCGGTGCGCCCGTTCGACGAAGCGGCGCTGGCTGACGTGGTGACGTTGCTGTTGCGGCATCCGCCGCCGAGCCCGGCTACCATGCCGTACACCTTGCAAGCGATGCAGGACGCGACCCTCGCCGTGTACGACGAACTCGCATGAGCACTTCCGCCGATATTGCCGCTGGCAACGCCGATCCGGGCATGCCCGTCGGTTGGCGCTGGGCTCCTGCATGGGTTCTGGCCTATGCCGTGCTGTGGCCCGCCGCCCGGGTGTCGGAAGCGGTGCTTTCGCTGGGGGCATTGCTCGCGTTGTTTCTGCTGGCCAAGGCGCGTTTCCGCGACGGCAACCGGCTGTTGAGTTCCGGCGCCTGGGCCCTGACCACGGCCTTGTTCTTCGCCTACTGGCTGCCGCAACTCCTCTCCGTGTTCGATGCGGCCGATCCCTCAGGCGCGGCTGCCAAGACCCTGACGGGCCTGCGCTACCTGCCGTTCCTGTGGCTGGTGGCGATCTCGGTGGCGACTCGGCCCGGGCGGCGCGTCGTTTTCGGCGGCCTCGCGGTGCTGATGCTGGCGTGGTCGATCGACCTGTTGCTGCAGGCGCTGTCGGGGCGCAGCCCGCTCTTCGATGGACTCGATGCGCTGTATCGCATGGTGAGGGACGGCAAGAGTCTCTGCGAAGGCCAGGCCGACCGCGGCTTCGAGCGTTTCAACGGCGTCTTCGGCACCTGCAACCCGGTGCTGGGCGTATTGCTGGCGAGCTTCTCGCCCTTCCTGCTGTTCGCCGGGCATCGCCGCTTCGGCATCAAGGGTTGGCTGGTCGCGTCTTTCATCGTGGGTGTCGCCATCGTGCTTGCCGGTTCGCGTGCGAGCTGGTTCACCTATGCGCTGGTCCTGCTCTTCTCCGGCTGGCATGTGCTGGGCTGGAAGCGCCTGATCGTGCTGTTCGCCGCCGGTGCGCTGTCCCTGGCCTTGCTGTCGCTGGCCTATGCGCCGCTGGGTGAGCGCCTCGGCCGCACCGCGGGGGCCCTGCAGGGCAGCGAGGCGGGGGTCGATGCCGCCCTTTCGGGCCGAGCCAAGATCTGGGGCGCCGCGGCCTGCATGATCCGGGAGCATCCGCTCAACGGCGTGGGCGTGCGTGATTTCCGCCGTGCCTACCCGGCCTGCGATCCCAGCCCGGAACTGAAGCCGGCCTGGGGCGAAGGCCCGGCCCTGCACGCGCATCAGCTGATCCTGGAGGTGTTGTCGGAAACCGGGGCCATTGGCCTGCTGCTGTGGCTGGCCGGCGCTGCGCTGGCCTGGCGTGCATGGCGTTATGCCACGCCCGAAGCCCGGAACCGCGCACGCCCGGCGATGTTGGCGCTGGCGGTGACGGTCTTCCCGCTCAACACGCACCTGGCGTTCTATTCCAGCTTCTGGGGTGGCGTGACCTTGTTGTTGGCCGCGCTCTATGCCGGCAGCCTGATGGCGCGTGCCGAGCCGACGACGTGAACGCGCGCGCGCCGCTGTCGGCGGTCGTCACCACCTTCGACAACGCGGCGACGCTGGATCGATGCCTGGCGAGCCTGGCGTTCTGCGACGAAATCGTGGTGCTGGATTCGGATTCGAACGATGCCACCCGCGACATCGCCGCCGCCCACGGTGCGCGCGTGTCCATCGAGTCCTTCAAGGGCTACGGCCCACAGAAGCAGTCCGCCGTCGACAAGGCGACGCACGACTGGGTGCTGCTGCTGGATGCGGACGAGCACCTGACCGATGCCGGCCGCGTTGCCATCGAGCACGAACTGCAGTCACCGCGCGCCGATGGTTATCGCCTGCCACGCGAGGAATGGTTGTTCTGGCGCTGGCCGCATCCTGCCACGCGCGGCAATCACCAATTGCGTTTGTTCCGCCGCAGCCGCGGCGGCATGAACCAGGTGCCGGTGCACGCCGCGCCGGAAGTGCAGGGCCGCGTCGCCGATCTGGAGGCACCTTTCCGCCATTACGGCGAGCCTGACCTGGCCGTGCGGGTGGACAAGATCAATCGCTACTCGAGCGGCCTCATCGAGCACACGCGAGGCAAAGGAAAGCGCTTCATCGCGCTGCGCTTGCTGTTCTACCCGATGCTGGCCTTCCTCAAGCTCTATCTCGGCAAGCGTTATTTCCTGAATGGCTGGGCGGGTTTTTTCGCCGCGAAGACGCAGTCGTTCTACGCCTTCCTCAAGTACGCGAAGCTGCTTGAAGCCGATCGCCGCCGAGACGCTCAGCCTTTCGAGTAAAGCGACACGCCATCCGGTTGGCGCTTGAAGCGGCGGTGGATCCACAGGTATTGCGAAGGCGCCTCGCGCACCATCGCCTCGATGGCTTCGTTGACGCGGGCGCTGTCGGCGGTCGCATCGTCGGTCGGGAAGGGCTCCAGCGGCGGCGCGATGCGCAGCACATAGCGGTCGCCTTCGCGGCGATGGAAGAACGGCACCACCGCGCAGCCACTGATCCGTGCCAGCTGGTGGGTGGCGGTGATGGTCGAGGCGGGGATGCCGAAGAACGGCGCAAACACCGTGTCCTTGCCACGCATGTCCTGGTCGGGCGCGTACCACAACATGCCACCGCGCTTGAGGTGGCGGATCGCGCCGCGGATGTCGTCGTTGCCGAACATGCCGTTGGCATAGCGCAGCCGCCCGCGCAGCACCGCCCATTCCATCACCGGGTTGCGATAGCGGCGATACATGCCGGCCAGCGGCACGTGGTCGCAGAGCAGCCGCCCGCACATTTCCAGCGTCATGAAATGCCCGGAGACCATCAGCACGCCGCGCCCTTCAGCCTGCAACCGCTGCAGGTGCTCCAGGCCTTCGATCCGGATCGTGCGCCGCATCGGCGTGATCGAGCCCCACCAGGCGCGCGCGAATTCGAACAGGCCGATGCCGAGGTCGCAGAAGCTGTCATCGAGCAACGCATCGCGCGCCTCGGCCGGCATGTCGGGAAAGGCGAGTTCCAGGTTGCGCCGGGCGGCTTTGCGGCGATCGGGCAGGAGGGGCTTGAGCATCGCGCCCAAGGGCCTGCCGATGGCGCGTTGCAAGGCCCATGGCAGGCGCGCCATCAGCACCAGGAAGCCGAGCAATGCCCAAGCCGGCCAATGGCGGGGTGCGAGCAGGGCGCGCGGCAAGGGTGGGTGGGAGGCAGGGGCCATTCCGCGATTCTATGCGCGACCCGGACGCATGCGGCAGGCCGTGCCTTTATCCTTGCGGCATGGAATCGCCGTTCACCGAACGCCTGTTGCGCGGGTTGTACTCCGTCGCCCTCTATGCGCTGTTGCCGGTGACGATCTACCACCTGGTATGGCGGGGTTTCCGCCAGCCCGCCTATTTCCAGCGCTGGAACGAGCGCTATGCGCGTTATCCCGAGGACGTGCCGCCCACCCCGATCTGGCTGCATGCCGTGTCGGTGGGTGAGGTGGCTGCCGCCGCGCCGCTGGTCGAGGCGTTGCTGAAGCGGCATCCGGGCCATCGCCTGCTGGTCACCACGATCACGCCGACCGGTTCCGAGCGGGTCCAGGCGCTGTGGGGCGATCGCGTCGCGCACGTCTACCTGCCCTACGACCTGCCGGGTGCGATCGACCGCTTCCTGCGGCACTTCAGGCCCGGGGTCGCGCTGGTGATGGAGACCGAACTCTGGCCGAACCTGCTGTTCGGCTGCCGCGACCACGAGATCCCCGTCCACATTGTCAACGGCCGCCTGTCGGCACGCTCGCTGCGTGGCTACCGGATGCTGCACCCGCTCATCGCCCGCGCATTGCGCACGGTCGCGGCGGTCTGCGCCCAGACCCAGGATGATGCCGACCGCTTCATCGCGCTTGGCGCGGTGCCGACGCGGGTCGTCGTGGCCGGCAACCTCAAGTTCGACGTCGCCGAGCAACCCGCGGACGATCCCCTGCCGCAGGCGTTCCGCCACGCGGTCGGCCGGCGCATGGTCTGGATCGCGGCAAGCACGCATGCCGAGGAAGAACTGCCGGTGCTGCTGGCGCACCAGCGCCTGCGGCGGCGATGGCCCGACCTGCTGCTGCTGTGGGCACCGCGTCACCCGGAACGTTTCCGCGCGGTGGAATCGCTGGTCCGAAGTGCCGGGCTGCGCACGGCCATGCGCAGCGTGGACGGCCTGCCCGGGCCGGATGACGCGGTCATGGTGATCGACACGCTCGGAGAGCTGCCGCGCTTCTTCGGACTGGCCGAGGTCGCCTTCGTCGGTGGCAGCCTGCAGGACATCGGCGGACACAACCTGCTGGAGCCGGCGTCCGCGGGCGTGCCCGTCGTCGCAGGCCCGCACCTGCACAATTTCGCCCAGATCGCCGCCAGCCTCGACAAGGCCGGCGGTCTCTCGGTCATCCCGGACGCGGAGGCGCTGGCCCCTACGGTGGGCCGCCTGCTGGAATCCCCCGAACTGAGGCGCTCGATGGGCCGGGCCGGGCAAGCCCTGGCCGCATCCGGGCGCGGCGCGCTGGCGCGAACGCTGCAGGTGATCGGGCTGGCCTGAGCGGCAGGCCTGCCGGCGCCGCGATCAGCGGCGCCGCGTGTCGGAGGGCGTCCCGATGCGCGGTGCGGTGCCGGCCGGAGCGGTCAACAGGCGGTTGATGTCCTGGACATCGGTCACGTCGAGCGTGCCGGCGGCCTGCTCCAGCTGCAGGCGATATTGCAGGTAGTTGTACTTGGCCTGCGCATAGGCTTGCTGCGCGTTGAACAGGGACTGCCGGTTGAGCAGCACGTCGAGTACGGTACGGGTGCCGACTTCAAGGCCGACTTGCGATGCGTCGTAGGCGCTCTGCGCCGAGACCAGGGCCAGGCGACGCGCCTCAACGCCGCTGATCCCCGCCACGAGCGACTGGTACGCGTTGCGGGTATTGCGTTCGAGCGCGCGCTTCTGCTGCTCGAGCTGCTCATCGGCGACGTCGCGCTGGGCGATGGCCTGGCGCACGCGCGACTGGGTGGCGAAGCCGTTGAAGATCGGCACGCTCAAGGTGAAGCCGATGCTGGGGCCGCGGCTGCGGCTGTCGCTCTCGGTCGAGCGGCCGAGGGCATCGGTGGTGCTGTCGCTGCGCTGCATGCCATAGCTGCCATTCGCGTACACGCTGGGCAGGTAGCCGGCGCGGGCGGTGGAGATGCTCTGTTCGGCGGCGTCGCGCTGCGTGCGCTGTGCCGCGAGTGCGGGGTTGCCGTCGATCGCGCGCTGGACCCACTCGTCGGCACCGCCTTCGGGCGGCAGCTGCGGCTTGAAGTCGTCGGGCAGGGCCATCAGGTTGCGGACCGGTTGGCCGGTGATCTCCGCAAGGGCCTGGTAGGCGTCCTCAAGCGCGTTGCGCTGCACGATGGTGTTGGCACGCGCGGATTCGTACTGGGCGCGCGCCTCGTACATGTCGGTAATCGGAGCCATGCCGACTTCGAGGCGCTTGTCGGCGAAATCGAACTGCTGTTTCAGGGCGGATTCCTGCGCCTCGGCCGCGGCCAGCGTTTCCATCGCCACCAGCACGTTGAAGTAGGCGCGGGAGGTGCGCGTGATCAGGTCGTCGCCCGCGGCCTCGACCTGGTACTCGCCGGCGCGCGACTGCAGCAGCTGGGCGCGATGCTGGCTGAGCACCGAAGCGTCGAACACCATTTGCCGAGCGCTGACCTGGCCGTTGCGGCTGGTGGAATCGGTGGTTCGCGAACCGCCGGAGACGATCAGGCCGGTCACCGGGTCGTACTGAGGTTGCCCGGCCTCGCTGGTGGAGCGGGAGCGGGTCACGGTTGCCGAGCCGTTGACTTGCGGCAGCATTTGCGCGCGCGCCTGCACGGCGCCCTCGGCGGTGACGCGCTGGCCTGCTTCGGCGGCGGCGTATTGAGGATCGTTGTTGCGCGCCAGCGAGTAGGTCTGCAACAGGTCTTCCGCATGCAGCGCGCAAGGCGAAAAAGCGAGGGCAAGGGCCAGAACGAGTGGGCGGCGACGCATTGGTTTTCCTCGGATCACTGCGGACATGCGACAGGGGCGCATGTCCGCGCGGTTGGGCTCAGAGCACGAACCGGGGCGCAGGCGCGCCGCCGGCAAGATAGGGCAGGTCGGTTTCGAACAACGATTCGGTCCGCATCCCGTTGACATCGTCGCGCAGCAGGGCGGCTTCCATCACCGGCGATAGTCCGTGGATCACGAACAGTCGGCCGCCGGGTGCGAGCCATTCCTTGAAGCGGGGCGGGATTTCGGCGACAGCGCCGGTGACGCAGATCGCGTCGTAACGCTCCCCGGCCTGCCAGGCCAGGGCGTCGGCGGTTTCCACCGTCGCGTTGGCATGGCGGGATTCGGCGAGCCGCCGGCTGGCCTTGTCGGCCAGGGCAGGCCGGATCTCGAGGCTGTGCACGCGGGCAGCGAGCTGGGCGAGGCAGGCGGTCAGGTAGCCACTGCCGGTGCCGATCTCGAGCACCCGTTCATGCGGTTGAACCAGCAGCGCCTGCAGGGCGCGCCCTTCGATCACCGGCTTCATCATGAATTCGCCCTCCCCGATCGGCAGGGACAGGTCCGCGTAGGCCAGCTCCCGGTGGGCGGCGTCGACGAAGGCTTCGCGCGGGGTGCGGGCGATCACTTCGAGCACGCGCAGGTCCAGCACGTCCCACGGGCGGACCTGCTGTTCGACCATGTTTTCGCGGGCTTGGGCGTAATCGAAGTTCATGGCGGGCATCGGCAATCGGCGGAGCCGGCCATTCTATCGTGCCGGCAGGTGCAGCATGCCCGCCCACGCTGGCCGGATTGAGTGCCGGAAGTCACCGGGCATGAGGTCATGGGCGCTCGGGCCGGTGCGCGCGCAGGAACAGCTCGACGACGCTGGACAGGTGGCGTTGGGTCGCCGCGGCATTCATTTCGAGCGGATAGCCGATCATCAAGCGGGCATGCGGCTCGCCCTTGAGCAGTGCGAAGAAGTGGCCGGCGGCCGTGCCGGCGTCCTCGACTTCCAGTTCGCCGGCTTCCACGCGCCGGGCCAGCAGCTCCGCCAGCCCGTGCTGTATGCGCGCGGGGCCCGCCTCCCAGAAGGACCGTGGAAGGTCCGGCGACAGGTCCTGGGGCGCGCACAGCATGCGATGCCCTGCAATGGTCTCGGGACAGTTGATCATGGCGAAGAAGGCCCCCGCGATCTCGAGCAGGCGCTCGCGCAGCGGCTGTTCGGGCGCCGGCTCGAACAGTCCCATCGGCATCTCGCGTTCGCAGTGGGCCCGCACGACGGCCGAGAGCAAGCCGTCCTTGTCGCCGAAGTGGCTGTATACGGTCAGCTTGGAAACCCCGGCCGTCTGCGCGATCTGGTCCATGCTGACGCCGTCGAAACCCTGTTCGGAAAACAGCTGCATGGCCGCGTCCAGGATGGCCGTGCGCTTGGCCGGGTCCTTGGGGCGACCAGGCGTCGGGCGGGGCGAGGGCGAGTCGGTCGACATGCCCCGATAATAAACCGGAGGGTTCTTTAATTGGGGTCCGCGACGCAGAGCCTGCGCTGGCGTTCAGTCGTCGCTTCCCAGCAGGCCGGCGGGTGCGGCATCCACGGCAGTCACGTGGATGCGCGTGTCGTGGCCGGCATCGACCAGCGCCTGACGCATCGCCGGGGCTGCCGCTTCGGCCTCGGGACGCGAGGCGAACCAGCCGAAGAGGCTGGGCCCGCCCCCCGAAATGCCCGCGCCAAGGGCGCCATGGTCCAGTGCGGCTTCGCGCACGTTCGCCAGCCCCGGGATCAACGGCGCGCGCCGCGGCTCGACCAGCACGTCGCGCAGGCCCTCGCGGACCAGCGACAGGTCGCCGCGGGACAAGCCGGTGAGGAACAGCGCGAGCGCCGAGGACTGGGCGACGAAATCCGAAAGCGGATACGGCGGCGCCAGTACTTCGCGGGTGCGACGCGTTTCCAGCGACAGCGACGGGTGGACCACCACGGCATGCAGCCCGGTGGGTACCGGCAGCCGGAGCAAGCGGTTCGGCGTCGCCAGCGTCAAGCCGCCCAGCAGCATCGGCCCGACGTTGTCGCCTTGCCGGCTGCCGGTGGAAACGTATTCGCCCTCCAGCGCGTGCGGATACAGCGCCTCGGGCGTGAGCGGGACCTCCAGCAGCGCATTGGCGGCGACCAGCGCGGCAACCGCGGATGATGCCGAGCCGCCCAGCCCGGAACCCAGGGCGATGCCCTTGTCCAGCGCCACCTCGAATCCGAACGGCAATGCGAGCGCCGCGCGCAGCGAGATCAGCGCCGCGCCGGCGGTGTTGCCGGCGGCATCGAGCGGGATCCGGTCGATGCCTGCCACATCGCCGGAAACCCGGGCGATGCGGACCTCGGGGGCATCGATGCGGCGCACCGTGGCGACATCGCCGATGCCGTCGACCGCGTGGCCCAGCAGGTCGAAGCCGACCCCGATGTTGCCGACGCTGCCGGGTGCGCGGGCGCGCGCTTCGGGGACTCTGGCGGGCATGGCGTTTCCATGGAAGGTCGAAACCGGGATTATCGCGGTCATCGGCGCCGCTGTCCGCCTGAAGAAGAAGCGGGTCCGCACTTGGTCGCATCGGCCATGCGTGTTCCAATATCCCTTGGAGCGGGGGTACCGCCGGCATGGCGGTTGAGACAGTCCCTTGGAACCTGATCCGGTTGATACCGGCGTAGGGAAGCTTCGCAGGATGCGCCGGTCGCCGGGATGCCGTGAGGCTGCGGCCCCGCCCGGTGCCGATGCGTCTTCGCTTCGTTCGCGGCCCGCGAATCCCTCGCGGCCGAGCCACAGGACGAATGCCGATGAATGCCATCCCCGCCACCGAACTCCTGCGTCAGGCCGAAGAGCTGTCCGCCGAAGTGGTGCGGCCGATCCCCGGTTCTCGCAAGGTGCATGTCGAGGGGTCGCGTGCCGACCTGCGCGTGCCGATGCGCGAGATTGTGCTGACGAAAACGCCGACCCTGTTCGGCGGCGAAGACAACGCTCCGGTCACCGTCTACGACTGCTCCGGTCCGTACACCGACCCCGAGGCCCGTATTGATCTTGCCGCCGGCCTCGCGCCGCTGCGCGCGAAGTGGATCGAAGAGCGCGGCGACACCGAGGTGCTGGCGTCGCTCAGCTCCGAATTCGGTCGTGGCCGCGAGACCAGCGCCAAGCTCGACGCGGTCAGGTTCCCCAATCGCGCGCTGCCGCGCCGCGCCAAGGCCGGTGCCAACGTCAGCCAGATGCATTACGCCAAGCGCGGCATCGTGACGCCCGAAATGGAGTTCGTCGCCATCCGCGAGAACCAGCGCCTCGAAGCCGTGCGCGAGGCGCACCTGCTGGCGCAGCATCCGGGAGAAAGCTTCGGCGCCAATATCCAGAAGCTCATCACCCCCGAGTTCGTGCGCGACGAGATCGCCCGCGGCCGCGCCATCCTGCCCAACAACATCAACCACCCGGAAAGCGAGCCGATGATCATCGGCCGCAACTTCCTCACCAAGATCAACGCCAACATCGGCAACTCTGCGGTGTCCTCCGGCATTGCAGAAGAAGTGGAGAAACTGGTGTGGTCGATCCGCTGGGGCGGCGACACGGTGATGGACTTGTCGACCGGCAAGCACATCCACGAGACCCGCGAATGGATCATCCGCAACTCGCCGGTACCGATCGGCACGGTGCCGATCTACCAGGCGCTGGAGAAGGTGGATGGTCGCGCCGAGGAACTCACCTGGGAGATCTTCCGCGACACCCTGATCGAACAGGCCGAGCAGGGCGTGGACTACTTCACCATCCACGCCGGCGTTCTGTTGCGTTACGTGCCGCTGACCGCCAAGCGCGTCACCGGGATCGTCTCGCGCGGCGGTTCGATCCTGGCCAAGTGGTGCCTGGCGCACCACAAGGAGAACTTCCTCTACACCCACTTCGAGGACATCTGCGAGATCATGAAGGCCTACGACGTCGCCTTCAGTCTGGGCGATGGCCTGCGTCCCGGTTGCATCGCCGACGCCAACGACGCCGCGCAGTTCGGTGAACTGGAAACCCTGGGCGAGCTCACCAAGATCGCCTGGAAGCACGACGTGCAGACCATGATCGAAGGCCCCGGCCACGTGCCGATGCAGCTGATCAAGGAGAACATGGACAAGCAGCTGCGCGAATGCGGCGAGGCGCCGTTCTACACGCTGGGCCCGCTGACCACCGATATCGCGCCCGGCTACGACCACATCACCAGTGCGATCGGCGCGGCGATGATCGGCTGGTACGGCACCGCGATGCTCTGCTACGTGACGCCGAAGGAGCATTTGGGTCTGCCCAATCGCGAGGACGTGCGCGAAGGCATCATGGCCTACAAGATCGCCGCGCACGCCGCGGATCTCGCCAAGGGCCATCCCGGTGCGCAGGTGCGCGACAACGCGCTATCGAAGGCGCGTTTCGAGTTCCGCTGGCAGGATCAGTTCCACCTCGGCCTCGATCCCGAGCGGGCGATGGAATACCACGACGAGACCATGCCCAAGGAGGCACACAAGCAGGCGCATTTCTGCTCGATGTGCGGGCCGCATTTCTGCTCGATGAAGATCACCCAGGACGTGCGCGAGTACGCGGCGGAACACGGCATCAGCGAGGAAGACGCGCTCAAGACCGGCATGGCGGAGAAATCCGCCGAGTTCCGCGAGCAGGGCGCCAAGGTCTATCACGACGAATGAATCGGCGCGCGCTAGCATCCGGACGATGAAGCTGCCTTCCCCCGGCCTGTCGCCGCTCGTGCATTTCCTCGCCTCGCTGCGCCGCTCGCCGTCGCGGGCGCTGCTGGTCGTCCAGTTCCTGGCCTTGCTGCTGTATCCCTTGGCGCATGCCAGCCGCATCGGCCAGATCGCCACCACCGCGATCAGCGTCGGCGTACTGGGCGTAGCGGTGTGGATGGTGCACCAGTCGCCGCGCGCCGGCTGGTTTGCGGCATTGCTGGCGGCGCTCGGCATCGGGTTGTGGTGCACCTACAGCTATGCGGGCGGGACCGGACTGGGGGTTGCCGGCAGCGGGTTTCATGCCGCCGCCTATTTCTATGCCGCGTATTCGCTGATCTCGTACATGTTGCAGGACGAGCACACCACCATCGACGAGTTGTGGGCCGCGGCCGCGACTTTCATGCTGTTCGTCGAGGCCTATGCCTGGCTGTTCATGGGCGTGCAATTGCTGCAGCCCGGCGCCTTCACCGCACTGGCGGCCGACGGTAGCCAGCCGGTACGCGGCTGGGTCGACCTGCTGTTCCTGTCGGGCACCAATTTCTCCGCCACGGGATTGTCGGACATCGTGCCGTTGACGCCGCTGGCGCGGATGTTGGCCATCATCGAGCAGTGGAACGGCGTGATGTACCTGGCCATCGTGGTCGCGCGCCTGGCGGGCATGCTCAGGCCGGGCAAAGGGTGAACCGCAGGCAACATGGCCTGCGATGCGCCGCGGCATTACCCCGCGGTTCCGCCTCGACTCGTAGACTGTAGGCAATCGCCAAGGGGGTCATTGATGAACAGCAACCACGGTTTCCTGCATCGGCACGCGCGCACCTGGGCCGTGGCCATGGTCGCCGCGATGGTCCTCGCCGCCTGCGCGACCGGCCCGCGCGTGCGCACCGATTACGACCCGAGCGCCGATTTCGCCCAGTACCGGACTTGGGGCTGGTACTCGCCGATCGCGATGGAGCAATCCGGATATTCGAGCTGGATCAGCGAACGCATCAAGGCAAACATCCAGCGCGAGATGACGGCGCGGGGCTACCGTTTCGATGCCGCCTCCCCGGACCTGAAGGTCAATTTCCAGGGCGTGGTGCAGGACCGGACCGATGTCTACAGCATGCCGCGGACCGACTTCCAGTATTACTGGAGCTATCGCGCGCGCACCTATGTCGCCGTCCCGGTGTGGTACGACGAGGCGGTCGTGAGCAATTACACCGAAGGCACCCTGACTGTCGATCTCGTCGATGCGGCCAGGAACCACATGGTCTGGACGGGTGATGCGATAGGGCGCGTGGTCCGCAGCAAGCCCGAGGAGCGGGCCGCCGACCTCGATGCCTCGATCAGCGCGATCTTCGCCAAGTACCCGTATCAGGCCGGCAATGGCCAGCCGCTGCCGCTGCCGGCACGCTGAGCGAGTTCGGTTGCGCAACGCAAGCCCCGCCCAGGCGGGGCTTTTCGTTTCGGTACCGCAGACGGCCCGGGCCACGGGTCAGGGCAAGCCACCGATCGCCTCGCGCACCGTCTGCGACAGCTCGACCATGACGGGCGATGCATCGCCATCCACCAGGTTGGCGAGGGCGTGCAGGAAATTCTCGAGGTCGGCCCGGCGCATCCACCATGTCGCCTGATGGCCGCCGCTGGGCCGTGGCCCGAGCGAGGCCACCAGCCCGCCAAGCCATGCCTCCAGCGCGGGCCTGGGCAGGATCCCCCTCACTGCCGCATGGGCGACCGGACGGGCCAGTCGCGCGGGCTCGCCAAAGGCATAGGCATGGCCATCGGCAGGCATCACCTGCGCGCTGATGGCCGACAGCAGCATCAATCCCTGCGAGGGTTCCAGGTTCTTGTTCATCACCAATTGGAGGGCCCAGTCCGCGCCATGGGCCACGCCGTGGCGCCAGCCTTCGCCATCGACATAACCCCGATAATCGCGCACCGAAGACAGGTAGACCGCTGCACTGGCCGCCATGCGTGTGCGCTCTTCCGCCGTCATCCATGGCTGCATGCGATCGGCCCGCGCGACCTCGGACAAGACCAATGCCGCGAAGGGTTTCCGGAAGCCGTCGGAATCGGGGTCGTCGAGTTGGGCGCGCAGGCGCCGTTCGAGCAAGCGCAGCGTATCGGCATTCAGCTGCTTGCCGCGCATCCATGTCGACAGCGCCTCGAACGCGATTCCGTCGCGCAGGAACGGATCGGCCTCGCCCAGGCAGTCCGTCAGCGCGAGTGCGCGTTGCCGACGGCTGGAGGCGTCGTCCATCGCGAAGCCGCCGGCTTTCCAGCTTTCAAGGGCGACGGGGGCTTGTTTGGAGAGCAGGCAATCCGCATGAGCAGGCGTCGCGAAGGCGATCAACCCGCACGCGAGCAGCAAGGGGCGCAAAACGGCACGATGGCGATACATGTCGAAGAAAAGTGGATGATGTCCCTTCAGCCTAATATGCACGGATCCGGGCCGTATCTGCATGGTTTCTCGGGCAGGGCCGCATCGGCCCACATTGGAGTGGTTGCCGATTTGCGTCTGCAGAGCCGCGCATCGACGCACAATGCCGCATCAGATCAGCCCCCCGGCGGGGCTCGGATCTGAGCCTCCCTCTTCCCGAAGGCAAAAGCATCGACAATTCTTCAAGCATCGCGGACGCGAAGGCATCATCGCGCGATGCGCCGTGCCGTGCAACGAAAAAGCCCCGCTTCGGCGGGGCTTTTCGCTGGTTCCAAGACGATGCCGACGATCAGAAATGCGGCTTTTCAGCGTCCGGCGTGGCGCTGTAGCGCTCCATCGCATCGACCAGGATGGCCTTGGCCTCGTCGGCGCCGCCCCAGCCGTCCAGCTTCACCCACTTGCCCTTCTCCAGGTCCTTGTAGTGCTCGAAGAAGTGGCCGATGCGCTCCAGCCAGTGCGGGCTGACCTGCGCGATGTCGCTGATGTGCGCGTAACCGCCGAAGATCTTCGGCACCGGCACCGCGACGATCTTCTCGTCGCTGCCGGCCTCGTCGGTCATGTTGAGCACGCCCACCGGGATGCAGCGGATGACGCTGCCCGGCACCAGCGGCAGCGGCAGGATCACCAGCACGTCGGCCGGGTCGCCATCGCCGCAGAGCGTGTGCGGGACGTAGCCGTAGTTGCAGGGATAGCGCATCGGCGTTGACAGGATGCGATCGACGAAGATCGCGCCGCTGGCCTTGTCGACCTCGTACTTGACCGGCTCGGCGTCCTTCGGGATCTCGATGATGACGTTGATTTCGTCCGGCGGGTTCTTGCCGGTGGGGACGAGGTCCAGGCCCATGGGAGTGCTCCAGCATGCATGCCCGGCCCGGTAGTCGGGCATGGGCGGGGGAAGGGGGCGCATTCTACCCGTTGGATTGTTGCGATGCAGCGAGCCCCCGCTTGCTAGCATCGACCGAATTCGACCTTCGAGCTGCCGACATGCGCCTTCCCGGACTCCTGCTGGCCCTTGCGTTGACCCTTCCCGGCAGCGCGGTCGCGGCGACCGCCCCCGACTACGCCGCGCGCCGCGCCGAACTGATGCGGCGGATCGGCCCCGACGGGATGCTGATCCTGTTGGCGCCGCCGCCCAGCCACCGCAATGGCGACGTCGACTGGCCGTTCCGCCAGGAAGACAACCTGCTGTACCTGACCGGGCTGGAGAACGCCGGCACCGCGCTGGTGCTGGTGCCGGGCGAGGCCAGCCATCGCGAGGTCGTGTTTTCCGCGAACAGCGACCCGAGCCAGGCGCTCTGGACGGGACGCGTCCCGGATTTCAAGACGGTGTCGGAACGCAGCGGCATCGCGGAAGTGGCCTCGAACGCGAGGTTCCGCGACTTCCTGCGCGCGGCGATGGAAGGGCGGCGTTGGGGCGATGCCAGGACGTATCGCTCGTTTGCCACGACCGGCCTGCCGAACTGGCAGCGGGCGCTGCATGGCGGCAAGGCGGTGGTCTGGATGATCCTCGAGGACCGTGGGTTCGGCGCCACCACCACGCCCGAGTTGGCCCTGGTCGAGGAACTGCGCCGCAGTTACCCGGAGCTGCAGTTCCGCGACGCGTTCCCGTTGCTGACCGCGATGCGCATGGTCAAGGACGCGGCGGAGATCGCCACCGTGCAGCGCGCGGTCGACATCACCGTCGAGGCGCAGAAGGCGGCGATGCGGCGGGTCCGGACCGCGCGGCACGAATACGAAGTGCAGGCCACCATTGAATACACCTTCCGCAATCTGGGTGCGTGCTGCTGGAGCTTTCCGTCGATCGTGGCCTCGGGCAGGAACGCCACGACCCTGCACTACGAAACCAACAACGACCCGATCCCGCCCGGCGGCCTGATGCTCACCGACATCGGCGCCGAGGTCGAGGGCTACGCCGCTGACGTCACTCGCACCTATCCGCAGGGCGGTCGCTTCAGCCCCGAACAGCGCGCCATTTACGAAACCGTGCTGCGCGCGCAGAACGGGAGCATGGCGCTGATGAAGCCGGGCGCGCGGATGAGTGACGTGCACGAGGCGGCGATCCGGATGCTCGGCGAAGGACTGCTCGGGTTGGGGTTGGTCAGTCGCAACGAACGCGACCAGGTGCGCCTGTATTTCCCTCACGGACTGGGCCACCAGCTTGGCCTGCGCGTGCACGACGTGGACGACCGCAGCCGTCCGCTCGAGGCCGGGATGATCGTGACCAACGAGCCGGGCCTCTACGTGCGCGCCGCCGACGTGCGCGCCAGCCCGGTGTACCTTGCTCTGCCCGCGAACGAGCGGGCCGGCATCGATGCCGCGCTGGCCACTTATGCCGATATCGGGGTGCGCATCGAGGACGACATTCTGATCACCGCCGGCGTGCCGAAGAACCTGTCGGCGGCCGCGCCGCGCACGGTGGAGGAGATCGAGGCATGGATGCAGGGCGACAAGCCCTGAGTTCAGGCGCGATGCAAACGAAAACGGCGGCACATGGCCGCCGTTTTCGTTGCGGATGACCGCGGGTGTTACTGCGGGTTGGTTTCCGCCGCCGGGGCGGCATCCGCAGGCGGTGCCTCGGCCGGCATCGCTGGTGCCGAAGCGGCATCCGTTGCCGGCGCCTCGATGGCGGCCGGAGTCTGCACCGCATCGCCACTGGCAACCGTCACCGGCAGCAGCGGCACGATCAGCAAGGCCACGATGTTGATGATCTTGATCAGCGGGTTGACCGCCGGGCCCGCGGTGTCCTTGTAGGGATCGCCCACGGTGTCGCCGGTGACCGCAGCCTTGTGCGCCTCGGAACCCTTGCCGCCGAAGTTGCCGTCCTCGATGTACTTCTTGGCGTTGTCCCAGGCACCGCCGCCGGTGGTCATCGAAATGGCCACGAAGATGCCGGTGACGATCGTGCCGATCAGCAGGCCGCCCAGCGCCTCCGGCCCCAGCAGCAGGCCGACGATGATCGGCACCGCCACCGGCAGCAGCGACGGCACGATCATTTCCTTGATCGCGGACTTGGTCAGCATGTCCACGGCCTTGCTGTAGTCCGGCTTGCCGGTGCCTTCCATGATCCCCTTGATCTCGCGGAACTGGCGGCGCACTTCCTCCACCACGCTGCCCGCCGCGCGGCCCACGGCTTCCATCGCCATCGCGCCGAACAGATACGGGATCAGGCCGCCGATCAGCAGGCCGATGATCACCCGGTGGTCGGACAGGTCGAAGGCGAAGGTCGCGCCCGGATGGGCGGCCTGCAGGTTGTGCGTGTAGTCGGCGAACAGGACCAGCGCGGCCAGCGCGGCCGAACCGATCGCATAGCCCTTGGTCACCGCCTTCGTCGTGTTGCCCACCGCGTCCAGCGGGTCGGTGATGTTGCGCACTTCCGGCGGCAACTCCGCCATCTCGGCGATGCCGCCGGCGTTGTCGGTGATCGGGCCGTAGGCGTCCAGCGCCACGATCATGCCTGCCATCGACAGCATCGAGGTCGCCGCGATCGCGATGCCGTACAGGCCGCCGTGCAGGTAGGAGAACCAGATCGCCAGGCAGACCGCGATCACCGGCAGCGCGGTGGACTTCATCGACACGCCGAGGCCGGCGATGATGTTGGTGCCGTGGCCGGTGGTGGAGGCCTTGGCCACGTGCTGCACCGGCTTGAACTGGGTGCCGGTGTAGTACTCGGTGATCCACACGATCACGCCGGTCAGCACCAGGCCGATCAGCGCGCAGATGTACAGATTGAACGCACCGTGGCTGTTGTCGCCCATCAGCGCGGTGGTGATCGGGTAGAACGCGATCGCCGCCAGCACCGCCGAGATGATCACGCCCTTGTACAGCGCGCCCATGATGTTGGGTTTGTCGCCGCTGACCTTGACGAAGGCCGCGCCGATGATCGAGGCGATGATCGACACGCCGCCCAGCACCAGCGGGTACAGCACCGCGTTGCTGCCGGCCTCCGCGCCCATCATGCCGCCCAGCAGCATGGTGGCGATGACCGTCACCGCGTAGGTCTCGAACAGGTCGGCGGCCATGCCGGCGCAGTCGCCGACGTTGTCGCCCACGTTGTCGGCGATCACCGCCGGGTTGCGCGGGTCGTCCTCGGGAATGCCGGCCTCGACCTTGCCGACCAGGTCCGCGCCGACGTCCGCACCCTTGGTGAAGATGCCGCCGCCCAGGCGCGCGAAGATCGAGATCAGCGAGGAACCGAACGCCAGGCCGACGAGCGCGTGCAGCGCCTTGTCCTGCGGCAAGCCCATCTTGCCCAGCACGAACCAGTAGCCGGCCACGCCCAGCAGGCCCAGCCCGACCACCAGCATGCCGGTGATCGCGCCGCCCTTGAAGGCGACGTTCATCGCCGGGCCCATGCCGCTGCGCGCGGCTTCGGCGGTGCGCACGTTGGCGCGGACCGAGACGTTCATGCCGATGTAGCCGGCCGCGCCGGACAGCACCGCGCCGATCAGGAAACCGATCGCCGTGTACCAGCTCAGAAACACGCCCACCAGCACGAACAGCACCACGCCGGCGATCGAGATCGTCATGTATTGGCGGTTGAGGTAGGCGCGCGCGCCTTCCTGGATGGCGCCGGCGATTTCCTGCATGCGTTCGTTGCCGGCAGGTTGCCGGTTGATCCAGCCCGCGGCCCAAAGGCCGTAGGCGATGGCGATGACGGCGCAGACCAGCGCCAGTACTAACCCGTATTGCTCCAGCATGAAACCTCCCCAGATTCGGATGCGGATGTCGGACAACGCCGCCGACTATGGCACAGCGGGCAGCCCGCGATTTGCTGTGGCGCAAAAAATGCGTCGTTCAGGCGCTGCATGACACCCTCGGCGCATCCGATGCCCTGGAGATCCCCATGCGCCAAGCCTTGATCGTGTTCTGCCTGCTGGCGGCGGCGTCTTTCGGTCCGGCGCGGGCTTCCGATCCGGTACCCGAGGTGAAGCGCCCGCCTGCGATCCCGCAGCCGGTCGGGAAACTGCACACCCTGCGCAACATCCCGGAGGCCTGTGCGCGCATCCAGGGCCGGTTCACCGGCGATGCGGCCGATCCCTACGCCTTCGCAATCGTTTCCGTCGGCGGGCGCTGCCAGCCGCGAGCGCGGCTGGTGGATGCCGCCAAGGCCCATCCGTCGGCGGAGACCGGCTGGGTGTTCAACGACCTGGTGAAGGTGCCCAGCGCCGAATGCCCGGCGCGGCAGGCGGTGGTGCGGGTATGGCGGCAGGACCTGACGGTTGCACCGCCGAAAGCCGACGCGCAGGGGACCAGCCGCATCTACCTCAAGAAAGGCCTGGAGGCCGCGCGCAAGGGACAGCTGCAGGCCATCCCGAGCTATGCGGTGGCGATGTCGCTCGAAGGCAAGTCCTGCGATTGAACCTGCGGTTCAATCCGGGATCAGCACGCGCTTCAGGCGTGCGCCGGCACCGGCCTTGATCGTCACGTCCTGTTTGCGGCAGCCGAAGTGGTCGGCCAACAGCGCGATCAGTTCGGCATTGGCCTTGCCATCGACCGGTGGCGATTTCAGCTGCGCCAGCCAGACGCCATCATCGCCCTCGGCCAGCGATTGCGTGCGCGCATTCGGCTTGACCTTGAGCTGCAGCGTGCGCATCAGGCGAAATCGAATCGGGCGTACTTGGGCAGGCCGTCGCGGGCGTAGGGCGGATAGGCTTCGCCGCGGATCAACGGCTGCAGGTAGCGGCGCGCGGCCTCGGTGATGCCGTAGCCGTCCTCGCGGATGAAATGGTCCGGCATGGTCTTTTCGGCGTTCGCGATGCGTTCCAGCGGCGCGGCTTCCACCCGCCAGCGATAGGGCGAATCGCTGACACGGCGGATCACCGGCATCGTCGCGTTCATGCCCTTCAGCGCGAACTGCACCGCCTTGCGGCCGACCGCCTGCGCATGGCGGAAGTCGGTCTCCGAGGCGATGTGGCGGGCCGAGCGCTGCAGGTAATCGGGCATCGCCCAGTGCACCTTGAGGCCCAGCGCCTCCTGCACGCGCCCGGCCAGGTGGCTGGCGACGCCACCCAGTTGGGTATGGCCGAAGCTGTCCTGGCCACCGCCCGCGTCGGCGACGAACTTGCCGGCGGCATCACGAATGCCCTCGCTCGCCACCACCACGCAGTAGCCGATGCGCTGGACCACCGCGTCGACGGCGGCGAGGAACGCGGCCTCGTCATACGTGCGTTCGGGGAACAGGATCAGGTGCGGGGCCTCGTCCGCCGTGCGCCCGGCCAGGCCAGCGGCTGCCGCCAGCCAGCCTGCGTGCCGGCCCATCGCCTCGTAGACGAAGACCTTGGTCGATGTCGAGGCCATCGCCGCCACATCGAGCGCGCATTCGCGCACCGAAACCGCCGTGTACTTGGCCGCGGAGCCGAAGCCCGGGCAGCAATCGGTGACGGCGAGGTCGTTGTCCACGGTCTTGGGCACGCCGATGCAGGTCAGCGGGTAGTCGAATTCCCTGGCCAGCTGGGAGACCTTCAGCGCGGTATCGGCCGAATCGTTGCCGCCGTTGTAGAGGAACCAGCGCACGTCGTGCCTGCGGAAGGTCTCCAGCAGTTGCTCGTAGCGGGCGCGGTCATCCTCCAGCGACTTCAGCTTGACCCGGCAGCTGCCGAACGCCCCGCCCGGGGTATGGGCGAGAGCGCGGATGTCGGACGGGCGCAGGGGCGCGGTGTCGATCAGATCGTCGCCGAGCACGCCCAGGATGCCGTTGCGGGCGGCCAGCACGGGCACGCCGTGGCTGCGCGCTTCCGCGATCACCGCGGAAGCGGTGGCGTTGATCACGGCGGTCACGCCGCCGGACTGGGCATAGAGCAGGGCGCCTTGCGGGCGGGCTTTCTTCGACATGGGCAGGGCAGTCAGGGGCGGTGGATGCGTTAAGCTGGTCTATGTTGCGCTGCACCCGAGTGTAGCGCCCGATCCCGAAATCTTCGTCATGGAGCACACGATGCGCCTGGTTCTTCTCGGCCCCCCCGGTTCCGGCAAAGGCACGCAGGCCGCGCGCCTGAAGGACCACCTGCAGGTCCCGCACATCTCCACCGGCGACCTGTTGCGCGCGGAAGTGGCCGCCGGCAGCAAGCTGGGGCTGGAGGCGAAGGAAGTCATGGCCCGCGGCGAGCTGGTCAGCGACGCCATCCTGCTGGGGATGCTGGAAGACCGCTTTTCGCGCGCCGACACTGCCAACGGCTTCATCCTGGACGGTTATCCGCGCAACTTGGCCCAGGCCGATGCGCTGGGCAGGCTGTTGTCGCGGATCGGGCAGAAGTTCGATGCCGCGGTGCAGCTGGACGTGCCGACCGAGCTCCTGGTCGAGCGCATTGCCGGCCGCGCCCAGGCCGAAGGCCGCGCGGACGACAGCCCGGAGTCGGTGCGCACGCGCCTCAAGGTCTACAACGACCAGACCGCGCCGGTCATCGACTACTACCGCCAGCAGGGCGAGTTGACCGTGATCGATGGCGTGGGCGAGCTGGACGACGTGTTCGCGCGGATCATCGAGGCGATCACGCCGGGCCAAGAGGTCGGCTGAGCCTCAGGCTTGCGGGTCGATGGCCGGAGGCCTCGCAAGTCGCTCCGCGACACTCGCCTGGTTGCGAGGTTTCCGGCCATCGACTTGAGCACTGCGGACGCCTCTCGACCATGAAACTCCACATCCTCGGCATCGCCGGCACCTTCATGGGCGGCGTCGCCGCGCTGGCCCGCGAGCTCGGGCACCAGGTCGAAGGCAGCGACCAGGCGGTGTATCCGCCGATGTCCACGCAGCTGGAAAAACTCGGCATCGCGCTGAAGCAGGGCTATGACCCGGCGCACATCAGCGCGGATGCCGAATCCATCGTCATCGGCAATGCGCTCTCGCGCGGGAACCCGGCGGTCGAGGCGGTGCTGGACGCGGGCCGCGCCTACACCAGCGGCGCCGAATGGCTGCGCGACCACGTGCTGCCGGGCCGCGAGGTGATCGCGGTCGCCGGCACCCACGGCAAGACCACGACGACCACCATCACGACGTATTTGTTGCAGGCGGCGGGCCGCGAGCCCGGCTTCCTGATCGGCGGTGTGGCCGAGGATTTCGGCGTCTCCGCGCGGATCGGCGCGGGCCGGGAGTTCGTGGTCGAGGCCGACGAATATGACACCGCGTTCTTCGACAAGCGCAGCAAGTTCGTCCATTACCGGCCCACGGTCGCCATCCTCAACAACCTCGAGTACGACCACGCCGACATCTTCCCGGACCTCGCCGCCATCGAGCGCCAGTTCCATCATTTGATCCGGACCGTGCCGCATCGCGGCCGGCTGATCGTCAACGGCGAGGACGACAATCTCAAGCGCGTGCTCACGATGGGCTGCTGGACGCCGGTGGAGACCTTCGGCATCGCCTCGGTGGATGACGAAGGCTTCGACTGGTCCGCGCGATTGGTGAATGCCGATGGCAGCGCGTTCGACGTCCTTCACGCAGGTGAGAAGATCGGCACCATCGAATGGCCGATGCTCGGCCGCCACAACGTGATGAACGGCCTGGCTGCACTGGCCGCTTGCCACGCGGTGGGCGTGGATGCCGCTTCGGTGATTCCGGCGCTGGCGAACTTCCGTAGCGTGAAACGCCGCATGGAAGTGGTCGCCGAGGTGGGTGGCGTCACCGTGTACGACGACTTCGCCCATCACCCGACCGCGATCCAGACCACGCTCGCCGGCCTGCGCGCCAAGGTGGGCGATGCACGCATCGTGGTGGCGATGGAGCCGCGTTCCAATTCGATGCGACTGGGGGCCCATGCAGACGCGCTGGCACCGTCGCTGGCGGGTGCGGACGTGGTGGTGTTCCTCGCCCGGCCCGAGCTGCCATGGGATGCGGACAAGGTGATCAATGATGTGCAGGGCGAGGCCATCGCCGTACCCGACGCGGACGTGCTGTTGGCCGAACTGGCCGTGCGCGTGCAGGCGGGCGACCACGTCGTGTTCATGTCGAATGGCGGCTTCGATGGCGCGCCGCGCCGCTTCGTCGCGCAACTGCGCGGCTGAGCCGAGCTAGTCGCGGGTGGTGACCATCCGCAGCACGCGGATGCCGTCGTCGCGCGCGCCTTCCTCGCGCCGCTCGATGTCCCGGGTGTCGGCCAACAGCTGCGCATAAGCGCTGCCTTCGTCATCCACCGGCAGCCACAGGGAAGCGACCGACAATACGCGGCGGTAGCGCATCGTCTGCACGGTACCGACCCAGAGCGGAATGTCGCCTTTCAGCTTGGCCGGTGCCGGCCACAGGCGCAGCACCAGGCGTTCGTCCGGATGCGCGCCGGCATGCACCATCAGCAGCGATTCCGGGCGGCCTTCCAGTGCGGCCGGCAGGATGGGTTGGCGTTCGAGCGGCGTATCGCCATCGAGCAGGCCGAGCGTATCGGCCCAGCCGGCCTGCGGCTTCACCCGCCAGCCCTCTACTTCCAGCACGGTCTGCAGCGGCACCAACGGTCCGGCCACCTGAACCCCCAGTGGCCAGCGTATGCGGTCGCCGCGGGCATTGCGGGTGCCGGGCAGGCGCATCCAGCCCACGTCCCGCCAGTCCTCGAAGCTCATCGTCTCGGACGGCGGTGGGGAGAAGCGAGCCAGCAGTCGTTCCGTACCGCGAGGTGCATGCCAGAGCGCGGCCAGCGCGAATACCCCGTAGAAGATGATCGCCAACGGCCGCATCCAGAATGAACGCGCCACGTGCCGGCGGTAGGCGATGCCCAGCACCAGCACCCAGAGCAGGCCGAAGATCACCCCGCTGACCACGTCGCTGAGCCAGTGGGCACCCAGGTAGAGGCGGGCGAAGGCGGTCAGGGTGACCAGCACGCCCGTGCAGAGATAGGGCCAGACCCGCCGTCGACCCGGCCATTCGCGTGCGATCAGCACGGAGAAGAAGCCGAAGGCGATCGTCGCCATCGTCACCGTGACCGAGGGGAATCCGAAGCCATCCGGTGCGGTCGGTGGCCTTGGCATCGTCACCAGGAGCTTGACCAGCATGGTCGCCAGCCAACCGAAGAGCAGTGCCGCCAGCCAGTGCGCGGCCGCCAACCAGCGGCGGCGCCAGACCAGCCATGCCATGCCAGCGACCACCGCGGGAGCCAATACCTGCACGTCGCCCAGGCGCGACAGCGCGGCCATCAGGTTGTCGGCCAGTGGGTTGCGCAGCGCGAACATGGCCTCGTACACGCGATGGTCCAGCGCCAGCGGCCCGCCGCGCGCCAGCATCGCCGCCAGCCACATCAGTGCCGTCCAGGACATCGCCAGCAGTGCGGCCAGCAACAGCAGCAGCGAAGGGGATTCCGGCCGGTTGGGATCCACCAGGTAGGTGGCCGCCCGCCCCAGCAGCGGGTGTTCGCGCGACCAGTGCAACAGGCGTGCCATCAGGCTGTCCGTGTGCAGGGCGAACCAGCGGGATCCGTACACCACCAGGGCCCATACCGTGGCGACGACCGCCAGCAGCACCACCAGCACCAGCGCCAGCTTGTCGGCGACGGCGGCGACGGCATCGTACGACTTGCCGAAGATCCAGCCCGGAGCCAGGAACAGCAGAGCCCAGAGCACGCAGGCCAGCGCGCTGGCCGGAGCATAGCGGGCGAAGGGCATGCGCAGCATGCCGGCGATGGCGGGCACGAACGGGCGCACCGCACCGATGAAGCGGGCGATGAAGATGCTCTTGATCCCGTTGCGCAGGAAGAGCCGTTCGCCGCGGTCGATGAATTGCGGGTAGCGGCGGAACAGCCACAACCCGCGCATGTTCGGTCCCCAGCGATGGCCGATCCAGTAGCTCAATGCATCGCCGATGAAGGCACCGGATGCGGCCGCGGCGAGGATATAGGGGCCGTTGACGTGACCGAGCCCGATCAGGACGCCGACGGCGAACAGCAGCGGCAGGGCGGGAACCACGATGCCGACCACGGCCAGCGCGTCGCAGAACGAGATCAGGAAGGCGATGGCGCCCGCCGCCACCGGATGGGCGCCGACCCACGCGACGAGTTGGTCGAGCCATGGCGAGGACATGGCCCGATTATAGGAGCCACATCCAGCGTGCGGCGATGATGACGGCTTCGATCCGGGGCCGTGGACCTATACTTCATTCAACCCACATCAACGGACGTTGCACTTGGATACGCTTCAGGGCAAGACGCTCCTCATCACCGGCGCATCGCGCGGCATCGGCCGTGCCATCGCGCTGCGCGCGGCGCAGGATGGCGCCAACATCGCCATCGTCGCCAAATCGGGCGTGGCCAATCCCAAGCTGCCCGGCACCATCCACAGCGTGGCCGAGGAAGTACGGGCCGCAGGCGGACAGGCGTTGCCGATCCAGTGCGACATCCGCGACGAGGACGAAGTCCGCGCCGCGGTCGCCGCGACGGTCAGGGAATTCGGCGGCCTCGACATCCTCGTCAACAACGCCAGCGCGATCTGGCTGGCCGGCGCACTGGACACGCCGATGAAGCGCTATGACCTGATGACGCAGGTGAACTCGCGCGGCAGCTTCCTGTGCGCGCAGGCCGCGCTGCCGGAGCTGATGAAGTCGACCAACCCGCACATCCTCACCCTCGCGCCGCCGCCGTCGCTGGACCCGAAGTGGTGGGCGCCGCACGCCGCCTACACGCTGGCCAAGATGGGCATGAGCTTCGTGACGCTGGGTCTGGCCGGTGAGTTCGGCCGCAAGGGCGTCGCGGTCAACGCGCTGTGGCCCAAGACCATCATCGCCACCGATGCGCTCAACATGATCCCGGGCGTGGAGATCGATCGATGCCGGAAGCCCGAAATCGTCGCCGATGCCGTGCGCGAAGTATTGGTCCGCGATGCGAAAAGCAACAACGGCCGCTTCTTCATCGACGAGGAAGTCCTGCGCGAAGCCGGCGTCACCGATTTCGCGGGCTATGCGGTGGACCCGTCCAAGCCGCTGCTGCCGGACCTCTTCCTCGACCCGACCCCATGAAATACCTGCACACGATGATCCGCGTCCGCGACCTGGACGCGAGCTTGCGCTTCTTCTGCGAGGGCCTGGGGCTGCGCGAGAGCCGGCGCATGGAGGTCGAGGCCGGGCGTTTCACCCTCATCTTCCTCGCCGCCGAGGAATCGCCCGAGGCCGAGGTCGAGCTGACCTACAACTGGCCGGCCGAGGACGGCAGCACCGAGGATTACGGCAGCGGCCGCAACTTCGGCCACCTGACCTTCCGCGTGGACGACATCCACGCCAAATGCGCGCACCTGCAATCGATGGGCTACACCATCCACCGCCCGCCGCGCGACGGCCACATGGCCTTCGTCAAATCGCCCGACGGCATTTCGGTGGAGTTGTTGCAGGACGGCACCCTGCCACCGCAAGAGCCGTGGGTGTCGATGCCGAATATCGGGAGTTGGTGATGACAACGATGCACGACGACACCGAATCGCTGCTGGGCATCGGGCGCGACCGCTACGTGCCGGTATACAAGCCGCGCGCGATGGTGCTGGACCATGGCCGCGGCTCGCGGCTGTGGGACAAGGCTGGCAAGGAATATGTGGATCTGGCCGGTGGCATCGCCGTGTGCGCGCTGGGCCATGCCGATCCCGAGTTGATCGAGGCACTGACCACGCAGGCGGGCAAGCTCTGGCACACCAGCAACGTCTTCAACAGCGAGCCGCCGCTGCGCCTGGCCGAGGAGCTGGTCGCGGCGTCGAAGTTCGCCGAGCGCGTGTTCCTGTGCAACTCCGGGGCCGAGGCCAACGAGGCCGCGATCAAGCTGGTGCGCAAGCACGCCGCATCGCAAGGGCGTCCGCCGGACCAGCGCGTCATTGTCACCGCGCGAGGCAGCTTCCACGGACGCACGCTGGCCGCGGTCACCGCGACCGCGCAGCCGAAGTACCAGGAAGGCTACGAACCGCTGCCCGGCGGCTTCCGCTACGTCGATTTCAACGATCTCGCCCAGCTCGAGGCGGCGATGGTGCATGGCGATGTCTGCGCCGTGATGCTCGAGCCCGTGCAGGGCGAAGGCGGGGTGATGCCTGCAGCGGAAGGCTATCTGCAGGGCGTGCGCACGCTGTGCAACCGGCATGACGCGTTGCTGGTGCTGGACGAGATCCAGTGCGGCATGGGCCGCACGGGACCGCTGTTCCCGCACTGGGCCGACAACGTCGTGCCGGATGTCGTGACGCTCGCCAAGGCGCTGGGCGGCGGTATCCCGATCGGCGCGATGCTGGTCGGCCCCGAGGCGGCGCAAACCCTGCAATTCGGTGCGCATGGCACCACCTTCGGTGGCAATCCGCTGGCCGCGGCCGTGGCACGCGTGGCGTTGCGGCGAATCGCCTCCGACGACATCTCCGCCAATGTCGCGTGGCAATCGCAGGCCATCCGCGACGGGCTGGATGCGATCAACGCCGAGATGGATGTCTTCGATGAAGTGCGTGGCCGTGGATTGATGCTGGGCGCGGTGCTGAAACCGGCCTTGGCAGGACGCGCCGGCGAAATCCTCGATGCCGCCGCATCGCACGGGCTGCTGTTGCTGCAGGCCGGCCCGGACGTGCTGCGCTTCGTGCCGGCGCTCAACATCACCGACGAGGACGTCGCCGAGGGTCTGCAGCGCCTGCGCCGCGCGCTGGGCGACATCGCGGCTTAAACCGGTTCGCTGTCCTCGCCGCGATCGGGCAGGCAGCGCCCGCACTTGCGGCAATACCAAGCGTCGGTTTCGTGGTCGGGCAGCCCGCACTGCGGGCAGCGCACCGCCATCCGGCTGCGCTCGCGCATGGTGCGGGCCAGCTCGGCGGTGTAGATGCCGGTCGGCACCGCGATGATGCTGTAACCGATCAGGATCAGCACCGAGGTCACGAACCGGCCGATGGGCGTGGCCGGCGCGATGTCGCCGAAGCCCACGGTCGCCATCGTCACCACCGCCCAATACATGCCGGTCGGGATGCTGTGGAAGCCGCCTGCCGGGCCCTCGATCACGTACATCAGCGCGCCGAAGATCACCGTGATCGTGAGCAGGGTGGCGATGAACACCGCGATCTTGCGCCGGCTGCGCAGCAGCGACTGGATCAGCACGCCGGCCTCGCTCGAATACTCGACCAGCTTCAGGATGCGGAAAATCCGCAGCAGGCGCAGGATGCGCACCACGGTGAGCGACGCGCTGACCGGGAACAGCAGCGACAGAAACGTCGGCAGGATCGACAGCAGGTCGATCGCGCCGAAGAAACTGGTCGCGTAGCGGAGCGGGCGCTTCACCACCCACAGGCGCACCAGGTATTCGGCGGTGAAGACCAGGGTGAAGAACCACTCGGCGGCGTAGAGCACGCCATGCCAGCGCAGCTTGATCGCCGGCACGCTGTCGAGCATCACCACCAGCACGCTGGCGAGGATCGCGACGATCAGCAGGATGTCGAAATCGCGTTCGAGCCGGCCCTCGTGATCGAAGATGATGTGGAACAGGCGGTTGCGCAGGCCGCTTTGCGCGGCGGGCAGGTGCTTGCGCTCGAACAGGCCCGGTGACTTGTCTTCGTGGCGCGCGTGCAGTGGATCCATCGGGGAAACGATGCCGTCGTGCGGGGTTACAGCGCGTGAAACGCGGCGCGCGCGGCCTCGATCGTCGCGGCGATGACCGCATCGTCGTGCGCGCTGGACACGAAGCCGGCCTCGAACGCCGAAGGCGCGAGGAACACGCCGCGATCCAGCATCTCGTGGAAGAAGCGGTTGAACGCCGCAGTGTCGCAGGCCAGCGCGCCGGCATACGTGTCGACCTTGTCCGCGCTGAAGAACAGCCCGAACATCCCGCCCACGCGCTGCGTGCTGAACGGCACGCCGGCGTCCCGCGCCGCCGCCTCCAGCCCGTCGCAGAGCGCGTTGGACTTGGCTTCCAGCGCGTCGTGGAAACCCGGCACCTGGATCAACTTCAACATTGCGAGCCCCGCCGCCATCGCCACCGGATTGCCGCTCAGCGTGCCGGCCTGATATATCGGCCCGGCGGGCGAGATCTGCTGCATCAGTTCGCGCTTGCCGCCATAGGCACCAACCGGCATGCCGCCGCCGATCACCTTGCCAAAGGTACTGAGGTCGGGCGTCACGCGGTAGCGTGCCTGCGCGCCGCCCAGTGCCACGCGGAAGCCGGTCATCACCTCGTCGAAGATCAGCAGCGCACCGTGTCGGGTGCACAGGTCGCGCAGGTGCTGCAGGAAGCCTTCGCGCGGCGGCAGGCAGTTGGCGTTGCCGACCACCGGTTCGATGATCAGGCAGGCGATGTCTTCTCCGCATTCGTCGAACAGCGCCGTGGCCGCATCGAAATCGTTGTACGGAAGCGTCAGTGTCAGGTCGGCCAATGCCTTCGGCACGCCGGGCGATGTCGGCACGCCGAAGGTCAGCGCGCCGCTGCCGGCCTTGACCAGGAAGCTGTCGCCATGGCCGTGGTAGCCGCCCTCGAACTTGACCATCCGCATGCGGCCGGTTGCGCCGCGCGCCAGGCGGATCGCCGACAGCGTGGCCTCGGTGCCGGAGTTCACCATCCGCACCATCTCGCAGCTGGGGATCAGCCGGGTGATTTCCTCGGCCATCGTCACTTCCAGCGGGTTGGGCGTACCGAAGGACAGTCCGCCCCGGGCGGTTTCCATCACGGCGTCCAGCACCTTGGGGTGGTTGTGGCCCACGATCATCGGCCCCCACGAGCCGACGTAATCGATGTAGCGGTTGCCGTCGACATCAAACAAATAGGGCCCTTCAGCGCGCTCGGTGAAGAACGGTTCGCCGCCCACCGACTTGAACGCGCGCACCGGCGAATTGACGCCGCCGGGCATCAAGCCTTGCGCACGGGTGAAAAGGGCGTGGGAGCGTGCGTGGTCCATGGGGAAGTCTCGTGTCGTGGGGTCAGTCGAAGGCGGATGCGATCGCGCGCGCGGCGGCGACGGGGTCGGGGGCATCGAAAACCCCGCCGATCACGGCGACGAGGTCGGCACCCGCAGCCACCGCGATACGGGCATTGTCCGGCGTGATGCCGCCAATCGCCACCCGCGGCACGCCGAGCGCCGTGGTTTCGGCGAACAGCGCGGGCGTGACGCGGCGCGCATTCGGCTTGGTCGATGAAGGAAACATCGCGCCGAACGCCACGTAGCCGGCGCCCGAAGCAGCGGCTGCGCGGGCGCATGCGGCATCGTCATAACAGCTGATGCCGATCGCGCGATCAGGTCCCAGCAAATTGCGCGCTGCCGCGATATCGCCGTCGTCTTCACCCAGATGCACGCCATCGGCATCCACTTCACGTGCGAGCCTTGGGTCGTCGTTGACGATGAAACAGGTGCCGGTTGCGCGGCAGATCGCGCGCAGGCGCATGGCTTCCGAGGCGTGCAGTGGCGCAGGGGTCTGCTTGCGCCGATATTGCAGGCAAGCGGCGAAGGGCAGGATGTCCGGCAGGGAGGTGGACAGTGCATCGATGTCGCCGGCGTCGGGTGTGATCAGGTAGAGCCCGCGCATGGGGAAGCGGATGGGTGGCATGCGTTCATCGCGTGCGGATGGGACAATGCCGCATCTTCCCTCATCCCGGCCCCAGCGTCATGCAGGCAACCAGCGCCAATCCCGCCCCGTACCGCACCTGGATGTGCGTGGTCTGCGGCTTCATCTACGACGAAGCGGCGGGGCTGCCCGAGGACGGCATCGCCCCGGGCACGCGCTGGGAAGACGTGCCCGACACCTGGACCTGCCCTGACTGCGGCGTGACCAAGGACGATTTCGACATGCAGGAAGCCTGAGCCAGG
>Ga0209793_1000229_pt1 | contig 91207 bp, 92 predicted proteins | sample EBPBio122009_DNA_FD_185863 | JGI IMG/M metagenome (GOLD analysis project Ga0209793, IMG submission 185863) | Wastewater treatment Type I Accumulibacter community from EBPR Bioreactor in Madison, WI, USA - Reactor 1_2/2/2009_ DNA (SPAdes) (version 2) | ecosystem: Engineered > Bioreactor > EBPR >... | reverse complement strand
CGCACCGATGGGCGATGATCCCGTCATCAGCATGCCCGCAGCGGCATCCTGATAAAGCAGGCCCGCGCCGAACACCACGGTGACGATCAGCGCCAGCTACACCACTCCACGGGACAGCATCCAGCCTCAGCCAACGGCGTGGCCTCAGTTCGGCGAATGCTCTGCGGCTTCGAACGGAGCCAATTCGGAAGCGAAAACAATGGTTACTACCGTGCTTGGAATTCTGTCGAGTATGCTGGCGGATCATGCTTCTGGGCAATGAATCTTTTTTCATCAGCATCGTGCCTAAACTAAGGCTGCATTGGTCTCTCCCGAGGGCGCAAAATAGCTCCAGACAGGGGGTGGACCGGGAGCGGGCCTGCGCCAGGTCGCTGCAGTAGCCGTGCTTGGGGTGGGGTGGCCCTGGGTTTGACCTGTTTGCAGGGTTTGCCAGCGCTGCTGCTTGCCTACTAGCGGGGCAGGGCGGGCCCCCAAGTTGGCTGGCCACCAAGCCGTGCGCGGGCTGCCAGATGTCTGGTGCTCGCTCAAGGTGGCGGTCCCTACTAGTAGGGGATTAGTAGGGTTTGTTCCTCTAAGGTTCTCTAGTGCCGTCTGACGTGGTCCAAAGGCGAGACTGAAAACTTTTCTTTTCAAGCAAGGTGTTAGCGTGCTCTAGGAAGCGTGCGCTAGCGCCGTCCAACGACGCTTGCGCAAAATTCGTAATGATGGGGTCGGGGGTTCGAGTCCCTTCACCGGCACCACGCTTCCAAGACAGATCAGAAATCATGGTTCCTTTTGCCCCCACGCCCGCAACCGTGGGGTCGTGCCACCCAGGTTTCGCGGTGGATGCCCCGCCTGCATTCAACTCTGTGGGTCGGCTTGCCGGGCGATACCAGGGATATCCGTGCCCTGCCCGCCCCGGTCAGGTTCCCTCCGCTTCATCCAGCAGGTGCCGCAGCCACCGTCCCGCCGCCCATGCGGCAGGCAGGCCAAGCGGGATGGACAGGGCCAGCGCGGTTACGGGGGCCAGCGCGGTGAAACCCAGGGCCTGCATCAGCAGCCCCAGCATGAAGAGGTTGATCGCAACGGCCCCTGCGGCAAAGACGTAAAGCAGAAGGGCCAGTTTCCAGACCGGCCAGCGATTTTCCATCCTCGTCCCTCCAACGCAGGGCACAAGATTGCTGCAAGCGAAATCGCCGATCCTTGACTTTCGTTAAGGCGGCACCCGCTTGCCACAGCCATACCCGTTTCATCGCCAACAGCTCCGGGAGACCTTCGCCATGCGCGACGTTCTGACGAAGAGCATGGCCCGGAACATCTTTTATGGCGGGTCGCTGTTCTTCATCCTCATCTTCATCGGGCTTTTCGCCCATAGCCACTGGTATATCGTCAATGTCTCGACAGATCACGCCGGCATCACCGACTCGGTCAAGCGGGGCAAGCATGTCTGGGAAGCCAAGGCCTGCGTGAACTGTCATTCCATCCTGGGCGAAGGGGCCTATTTCGCACCCGAGGTCGGCAATGTCATGGCCCGCTGGGGTGTGCAGGACGACCCCGAAGCCGCCTTCGAGACGCTGAAAGGCTGGATGGAGGCGCAGCCTTCGGGCGTCGAGGGCCGCCGCCAGATGCCGCAGTTCAACCTGAGCGACGAGGACATCCGCGCGCTGTCCGATTTCCTGCTGTGGACCGGCAGGATCAACACCCAGAACTGGCCGCCGAATGATGCGGGCTGAGGGGGAAAGACCATGAAATATCAATCCCAGAAAATCGCGCTGGCCTATATCCTGGTCGCGCTGGCCCTGTTTGCCGTTCAGGTCAGCATGGGCGTCGTCATCGGCTATATCTACGTTCAGCCGAATTTCCTGTCCGAGATTCTGCCCTTCTCGATCGGGCGGATGCTTCATACCAATTCGCTGATCGTCTGGCTTCTGACCGGCTTCTTCGGTGCCGCCTATTTCCTGATCCCCGAAGAGGCCGAGCGTGAAATCCATTCGGTCAAGGCCGCCTATATCCAGCTGGCCATTCTGGTGCTGGGCACGGCCGGGGTGGTCGTCACCTATCTCTTCAACCTTTTCGAGGGCAATTTCCTGCTGGGCCGCGAAGGGCGCGAGTTTCTGGAACAGCCGCGCTGGGTCAAGGTGGGCATCGTCGTCGCCGCGCTGATCTTTCTTTGGAACGTCAGCATGACGGTGCTGAAGGGCCGCAAGACGGTGATTTCCACCATCCTGCTGCTGGGCCTCTGGGGGCTGGCGCTGCTGTTCCTGTTCAGCTTCTACAACCCGTCGAACCTGGCACTGGACAAGCAGTATTGGTGGAACGTCGTCCATCTGTGGGTCGAAGGCGTGTGGGAACTGATCATGGCGTCGATCCTGGGCTTCCTAATGCTGAAGCTGACCGGGGTGGACCGTGAGGTGGTGGAGAAATGGCTTTATGTCATCGTCGCCACCGCGCTTTTCTCGGGCATCCTTGGCACCGGGCACCATTACTACTGGATCGGTCTGCCGGCCTATTGGCAGTGGATCGGGTCGATCTTCTCCAGCTTTGAAATCGTGCCCTTCTTCGCCATGATGTCCTTTGCCTTCGTCATGGTCTGGAAGGGTCGGCGCGACCATCCGAACAAGGCCGCGCTGCTGTGGAGCCTGGGCTGCGCCACGCTGGCCTTCTTCGGCGCGGGCGTCTGGGGCTTCCTGCACACGCTGCATGGGGTGAACTATTACACCCACGGCACGCAGGTGACGGCGGCACACGGGCATCTGGCCTTCTACGGGGCCTATGTCTGTCTGAACATCGCGCTTTTCACCTATGCGCTGCCGATGCTGCGGGGCCGTGATCCCTACAATCAGGTGCTGAACATGATCGGCTTCTGGCTGATGTCGTCGGGGATGGTGTTCATGACCTTCACCCTGACCTTTGCCGGCACCGTGCAGACCCATCTGCAACGGGTGATGGGCATGTATTACATGGAGGTGCAGGACCAGATCACGCTGTTCTACTGGATGCGTCTTGGCGCGGGCGTGGTGGTGGTGCTGGGCTGCTATGTCCTGATCTACGCCCTTCTGGTGCCACGGCGCGAGGTGATCGCGCCCGGCCCCGTGATCGGCCATGCGGCGGAGTGAGACCATGGACGGAACCCAAATGAGGGGGGCGGATGCCCCCTTCTACCTGGCGCAGGGCGACGAATGCGACGTGTTCGCCGCCGCCCATGCCAATCGCCTGCCGCTTTTGCTGAAAGGCCCCACAGGCTGCGGCAAGACCCGCTTTGTCGCGCATATGGCGGCACGGCTGGGGCGGCCGCTTTACACCGTCGCCTGCCATGACGACCTGTCGGCGGCCGACCTGATCGGGCGCTATCTTCTGAAAGGGGGCGAAACCGTCTGGGTCGATGGGCCCCTGACCCGCGCCGTGCGCGAAGGGGCGATCTGCTATCTGGACGAGGTGGTCGAGGCCCGCAAGGATGTGGCTGTGGTGCTGCACCCGCTGACCGACGACCGCCGCATCTTGCCCATCGACCGGACCGGAGAGGAGCTGCACGCCGCCCCCGGCTTCATGCTGGTGGCAAGCTATAACCCCGGCTACCAGAACATCCTGAAAACGCTGAAACCTTCAACCCGGCAGCGGTTCCTGTCGGTCGAGTTCACCTTTCCCGCCCCAGCGCATGAAATCCCGGTGGTGTCGCGGGAAAGCGGGCTGGATGCGGATCGCGTGGCGCTTCTGGTGAGGCTGGCGGGCAAGCTGCGCGGGCTGAAGGGGCAGGATCTGGAGGAAGGGGTCTCCACCCGCCTCGTGGTCTATGCCGCCACGCTGATCGCGGACGGCATGGATATGCACCGCGCCATCCGTGCGGCGATGATCGAGCCCCTGACCGACGACCCCGACACCCGCCGGGGGCTGATGGATCTGGTGGTGGCGGTGGCGGGCTAGGCCATGGCGCATCCCGACATCGCCCCGTGGGAGCCGGAGGAGAGCGTCGGCAAGCTGTGGCACCGGCTGGCGCAGCACATGGATCCGCCGCCGCGCTTTCCCGATGCGGCGGTGCGGTTCGACCAGATGCGCGGGCGGATTGTAGTGCTGTTCCGTGGCCTTGGCGGCGGACAGGATGTCGAGATGAAGCCGGTGGCGGATCAGACCAGCCGCCACCGGATTTCATGGCGGCGCTGGCTGGCGCTGGACGCCGAAGCCCTGCCGCGCGCCAGTTTCGATGGCGAGGCGCTGCGCCTGCCGGCCGAACTGGCGGTGTTTCCCGCGCGCGAGGACAATGAGGCGCTGTATCTCTGGCTTGCCGCCGCCGCGGCTCATACACCCGCGGTTTTGCCTGAAACCGATCCGCTGCGCGCCGATCTGGCCGCCATTGCGGCGGGCCTGACGATGACCCTCGCCACGCTGGATGCCGCCCCCGGATTGCGCCCGTTGTGGCAACGGCTTTGCGCGGCACATCTGGCCCTGCGCCAGCGCCCCGCCCTGCGCGGGACCGAGGCGCAGGTGGAATCGCTCGTGCGCCACCTTCTCGGCGACCAGAGGGCGGTGTCGGCGCTGCGCCCCGATTTCACTGCTCCTCCCGCCCATTGGCGCGCGCCGAAAGGCTATCGTCCCGCCCTGCCGGTGCCGATGTGGCCAGATCTCTGCGGGCTTGTCGCTGGCATTCCGACCGAAATCGCCAGCCTGCCGACCGAGGGCACACCCGAGGAAGCGGGCGACGGCACCGCCCGCAAGACCCGCCGGATGAAGGCCGATCAGGCCGGGCGCAAGGACAGCATCATCCTTTACAAGTTCGAGGCGATGCTGACCTGGGCCGAGATGATGAACATCAACCGCCGGGTCGAGGATGACGATCTGGAGACCGCCAGGAAGGCGGCCGAGGATCACGAGGAAATCGTTCTGGGCCAGATCAGCAAGGCCCCGGCGACGAAGCTGAAGCTGCATCTTGACCTTGCGCCCGAGGATGTGGACCGCGAGGCCCTGGCCGGGACCTTCACCTATCCCGAATGGGATGCGCGCGGCGGGGTCTGGCTGCCCGATCACTGCCGGGTGCTGGCCGCGCCGGTTGAGCCTGCCCCCGACTGGCAAGGCATAACCGATGATGCCGCGCGCCGTCGCATCCGCGCCGTCCGGCGCCAGTTCGAGGCGCTGCGCCCTGCCAAACTGATCCGTCACGCCCAGCCCGACGGCGAAGAGCTGGACCTTGACGCCAGCCTGCGGTCGATCGCGGATTTGCGCGCTACCGGACGGGGGTCGGACCGGATCTGGCAGCAGGCGCGGCCGGAAAAGCGCGATCTGGCGGTGTCGATCCTGCTCGATGTGTCGCGGTCCACCGAAAGCGCCGTCACCGGCCGCCCGGTGATCGACATCGCGCGCGAGGCGTTGACGGCGCTGGCCTGGGGGCTTGACGCCTGCGGCGACCGGTTCGCCATTCAGGGCTTTTCCTCGCTGAAACGCGACCGGGTCTGGATTCACGACTGCAAGAGCTTTGACGAGCCGATGGCGCAGGGGGTCGAGGCACGTATTCATGCCCTGCGCCCCGGCTTTTACACCCGGCTGGGGGCGGCGATCCGCCATGCCTCTGCCGGGCTTGCACGCGAGGGCCGGTCGCGTCGGCTGTTGATCGTGATCACGGATGGCAAACCCAACGACCTGGATCACTACGAAGGTCGCCACGGCATCGAAGACAGCGCCATGGCGGTGCGGCAGGCACGGCGGGCGGGCCATGCGGTCTTTGGCATCGCCATCGACCGCGATGCGCAAAGCTGGTTTCCGCGGCTGTTCGGGCAGGGCGGCTTTCAGGTGATCCGCGATCCCGACCGGCTGGTCGGCGCACTGCCCGAGATCTATCGCCAGCTGGTGCTGTGATGCGGCTGGACGACCTGCCGGGAGAGCTGATCCTTTGGATCCTGATCGTGTCGGAAGTGCTGGTGTTCATGGCGGGCGTTTCTGCACTGGTTGTGCAGGGCGCGCTGGACCCGCAGGGATTTGCCGCCGCGCAGGCCCGGCTGGATGGCCGGATGGCGGCGCTGAACACGATTGCCCTGGTCACATCCGGCCTGTTCGCGGCCCTTGCCGAGCGTGCGGCGGCGCTGGGCAACCGTTCCCGTGCGCGGATCGGGCTTGGGCTGGCGGCGCTGGGCGGGGTGGTGTTCCTGACGCTGAAAGGCACCGAATATGCCCATGACATCGGTGCCGGAATCGGCATCGACGATCATCCGTTCTTTACCTTCTATTATCTGCTGACCGGCTTTCACGCTGCCCATGTCATCGCCGGGGTGGCGGTTCTGGCGCTTGTCGCCCTGCGCGCCAGGCCCGCGCCGGTGCAGGCGGCAGCGATGTTCTGGCATATGGTCGATCTGGTCTGGGTGCTGATCCTGCCCGCGATCTATCTGATCTGGTGACGGAAATGGGCCTGGCACAATCATGGGGCCTGCTGATCGCCTTGACCCTTGCCACGACCGGGCTGGCCAGTCTTGACGGCAGTCTGGCTGCGGCGGGCTTGCTTGCGCTGGCCTGGCTGAAGGCCCGGACGATCCTTGGCGGCTTCCTGCATCTGTCTGCCGCGCCGGGTTGGCTGACGGCTTTCATGCTGCCGCTTGCCCTTTGGCTGGCGGCGATTGCCGTGCTTCTGGGTGTCAGCTGGCGCGGCTGAACGGGCCACCCGCATCCGCATGGGCCAGATCGCGCAGGCGGCTGGTCGAGGCGATGACGGCATTGCTCTGGCTGATCCGCACCCCATGATCGCGCAGGCGAACAAAGGCCCGGCTCAGGCTTTCGGGCTTCATTCCCAGCCGACCGGCGATCAGCAGCTTGTCATAGGGCAGCACCACGGCTGCGCTTTCCGTGTCGGGCGGGCACAGGTCCAGCAGGAATTCCGCCACCCTTTGCGGACCGGACCGGGCCTTCAGCTGCTCGATCTGTTCGACCAACCCCTGCAAATGCAGAAAGGTTGCCGACAGGATCGAGATCGCCGCTTCGGGCCGCGATTGTAGCAGATCAAGGAAAGCCTGCGCGGGCACGGCCAGCAGTTCGCATTCGGTCGTGGCATCGGCCGAAACCGGATAGGTGGCGCGGCGCAGAGCGATCGGTTCGCCAAAGCTTTGGCCCTTGGTCATCACGCCGACCACCGCCTCTGCCCCGTTCGGGGCAATGCGATACAGCTTCACCCAGCCCGAGATGACGATATGGATGAACTGGGCCGTATCGCCATGATGAAAGATCGGCTGCCCGCGCCGGAACCGCCGCAGGCGCGCCGCGTCCAGTAGCATGGTCGACAGATCGTCGGGCAGACCCGAGAGCAGCCGCGACTGACAGGCGATCTGCCTTTGGGCCGGTGTCAGCGTCTGGAGCATCGCTTTGATCTTTCCGGGATATGAAAGGGTGCCACCGGGCAAGGACTGGTCCGTCCGGCCCGCCCGAAAGGCAGGGCCCGATGCGGGCCCTGCAGCTTTGCCGACAGTCAGAGCAGGCTGCGGGTTGGTCTTACTGCACCTGCGCGATTTCGGCATCCATGCGTTCGCGGGCTTTCTTGGGCATCTTTGCGGTCTGTGCGGCCTCGAGGTTCGTGGGGGCGTCGCCGACCTGGATCAGGGCGACCATGCCCATGGCGAAATGCGGGGTGCATTTGACGCCGTAAAGCCCGGCTTCGGTGACGGTCAGGGTGTATTCCTCGTTGATCTTACTTTTGAAGACCTCGACGCCTTCGGGCAGAATCTCCTTGATCGCCTCGACATTGTGGCTTTTGTCGGTGGGGATGAAATGGATGGTGTCGCCGGGTTCGGCCTTCACGAAGGCGGGCTCGAACACCATGGTCCCGGCCTCGCCCTTGTTCAGCATGTGGATCTCATGCTCGGCGGCAAGGGCGGGGAAGGCCAGCGCAAGGCAGAGCGCGGGGGCGGCAAGCAGCGGGGAAAGTTTCATCATCGTCTCCATCAGCCGGGCCGGATCTGGCCCGTTGCCGCAACTCCTAGCGCCGGAACACCCGCCCGACTTTGATCAGGCTCAAACAAGAGTGAGAAAGTCAGCTTTGCGGATCCGCGATCCGCGCCAGACCCGCGGCAGGGACCATGATCAGCGTCAGGGCGCGTCCGCTATGATCGCGCGATAGCCTGCCTGCCAATCAGGAAAGCGAAGTCCGAACCCCGGCAGCGCCAGCAGCCGGTCGTTTCTGAGCCGCCGGTTTTCCGCATAGAAGGCGGCCATGCCCGGTGGCAGGCTGGCCGGATCCCAGGGCAGGATCGCGGGGGCGGGCAGGTTCAGCATGCGGGCCACGCCGGACATCAGCTCGACCGTCGAACAGGGATTGCCGTCGGCCAGATTGGTCAGCCGTTCCTGCTGCGGCGCGGACATGGCGGCAAGGGTCGCACCGGCAATGTCGTCGCGGTGGATGCGGTTGAACACCTGACCGGGCTTGTCGACGGCCCTGCCCTGCCCCGCGCGCAACAGGGTCAGCAGGTTCCGGCCGGGGCCATAGATACCCGCGATGCGCAGGATGTCATACCCGGCACCTGTCGCGGCGGCCAGCTTGCTCCATCCGGCTTCGGCGATCAGCCGCCCCCTGGCATCGGCAGTTTGCGGGGCCGGGGGCCGGGTTTCGTCGATCCAGTCGCCGCCGCAATTGCCATAGACGGCGGTTGACGAAAGATAGCCGATCCAGTCAAGCCGCGCCCCGGCAAGCCCCGGTGCCGCAAGGGCAAGACCCGGACATCCAGCTTCGCCGGGCGGGGTGGAGGCCAGCACATCCGTCACCCCCGCGAGAGTACCGGGGGCAAGGTGCCCAGGGCTTGCATCCAGCGGGGCAATGCCTGCGGCGGCCAGGCTCTCGGCCCTGCGGGCATCGCGGCAGGTGGCACTGACGCGCGCCCCGGCCGCCATCGCCTGCCGCGCGAACTCAACCGCGGCATAGCCCGCACCGATCAGCGCGACATGGCGACCGGCCAGCCGACCCGTCATGCCGCCACCGCCATCAGCCGTGCCTGCAGGGCATCCATTGCCGCGATCTGGCCCGGTTTCAGCGCGCGGTTTTCGTCACGGCCAAGGTAGATCTTGAACATGCAGGTGCCGTCCCCGGCGTAGAACTGGACCGAGCGGGTTTCCATCCCGAACAGCCTGCGGCGCACGAAGGCCACGCAGTCGCAGGCCTCATGGCGGATATGGCCGCCAATTGCCTTGTCATGCAGGTTGAAACTGCCGTTGGCAAGCTGGCCATGGCCAAGCGGCGCCTTCACCTCAAGGATCACCGTCGGCGTATTGACGATGAAGGTGATCTCGCCCCAGCCGACGATATCTGCCATGACCTCTGGCAAAAGTGTGCCGGGAAAGGCCGTCACTTCGCCTTCGGGCAGGCTGCGCAACACCGCAAGCGGCGTGGTTCCGGCCTTGCGGGCAATATCTTCCAGCGCGGCATGCGGGGTTTCGGCCAGAGCGGCACGGATAACGGCGGCAGTATCGGTCATGTCGGGGTCCTCAGGGCGGGATGCTGGCCAAGCCAGCTGATCAGCCTGCCGGTCATGGCCACTTGCCAGAAGCGGCCGGCACGGGTCAGGCGGTGAAAACGGTGATGGCGCTCAAGCAACCCTGCGCGGGTCCATTGCTCCAGCAGAGGGGCGGCATGGGTGCTGAAACCGGGGGCATCGGGCCCACAGACCTGCGCCAGGGCGGCATCGGCAAGCGTGCAGTCCAGCCGCCCGCGTTCCATCCCCGATTTCACCGCATCATGGATCGGGGCGGCGGCAGGCGCGCGCATCATGCCCCGTGTCAACGGCTGTCCGGTGCCCGAGCGCGCGGCGAAATCCGTCAGGTCAGAGGTTATGCGATAGTTCAGCCCGCCCAGAAAGCCGCCCGCCCCCGCCCCGAAGGGCAGACATTGCGCGCCGGTCTTGACGGCGATGTTGTAGACATTGCGTTCGCGCAGCGAGCCTTGCCAATGCGTCGTGGTGATCGGTGTCCATCCGGCGGACAGGGCGGCCTCTTCCCCCGCCTCGAAATAGGTGCCCAGCCCGGTGGTGGGCGCGGGGTCCATCTTGCCCTTTTCGACTGCGGTCAGCAGCGGGGTGCCGGGGATCAGGTTCAGCGAATAAAGATCCAGCCCGTCCAGCCCCAGATCGGCACAATGCGCGACATCTGCGGCCACATCGGCCGGTTTCTGGTCCGGCAGGCCGTAGATCAGATCGACAACGATCGCACCCCGGTCCAGCGCCACCAGTTCGGCCAGAAGCCGGGTGATCCCGGCCGTATCGGTGCGGCGGCCCAGCGGGCGGCGGATATGGTCCGCGAAACTTTGCACCCCAAGCGAAATTCGTGTCACCCCGGCATCGAAGGCCATCAGCGCCTTGTCGCGCCCGAAGGATTGTATCCGCCCTTCCAGCGTGATCTCGCAGTCCGGGGCCAGGGGCAGGTGACGGCGGACAGCCGCCACCAGACGGGCAATATCCGGCCCCGCCAGCGCCGTCGGTGTGCCGCCGCCCAGATAGACAGCCTGTAACGGCGGGCCATCATGCGCGGGCAGGCGTGCGAACTGCTGCAACTGGGCGATGACGGCATCGACATAGGGCGCGCCATCGCCATCGTGCCAGGCGTTCTGGTAGAAGCCGCAGAACAGACAGTGGTTTTCGCAGAACGGCACATGGATATAGGCCACGGTGCGGCTGCGGCGCGGTTGCGCGTGAATCGCGTCCCACAGGTCGGGCACGTCGGCTTCGTCGACCGGCATCATCCCCACAAAGGGATGAACGGCGCGCTTGCCCGGAAAGGCATTGGCCAGGGGATCACCGGTTTCGCAGGCGAACAGATCTTCGGGGCGGGGCGGCGGGTCCGCCAACCCGCCGGGCGGCCCCAGGGGTCGGCGGGCGGGTTCAGCCATCGGCAATCACCTTCTGCGCCGAGATCGCGCAATAGACCGACGGGTCAGTATCGGCAGACGCCTTGCACGGGGCATCAGCCGCCAGCGGCACGACCAAGAAGCCACCCGTGCCCGGCAATTCGACACGATAGCGGTTTGTCTCGGCCTCGGGCGGGGTGCCATGGACGAAGGGCGTCAGCTTCAGATCGGTCGCACCGCACAGGGCCACCAGCGGCGGATGACCGGCTTCGGTCAGGATCGTCGTGACCGCATCCCGGTTTGCCGAACATTCCGTCGCATCCTTGGCATAGGACAGCGTGACCCGCACATCGCCCGAGGCGGTCAGGGTAAGGACAAGAAGCGTTGTTTCCAGCATGGTGAGCCTCAGAATGTCTTGGTCAGGAACAGGTTGAACGACCGGCCGGCTGCTTCGGCCTGACCATAGGGCTGATACGATCGGTCGGTCAGGTTGTTCAGCTCCAGCACCACCGACATGCCGTTGGCCAGTTCGGCCGTGGTGTGCAGGTTCAACGTGCCATAGCCTGCGGCGGTATCGGTGACGGCACCACTGTCGTCGCGCAAGCTGACGCCGCTTTCGCCGCGCAGGAACAGATCGAAGGTGCCGTCCACGCTGCCCAGCGTCCATGACTTGCGCAGGCCGATCCGGCCGGCCAGCGCGGGTGTGCCGCTGTCGCTGGTTTCGTAGCCGTTCGCATAGCTGAATTCGCGCCGTGTCGCCGCCGCAGTGACATAGGGCGTCAGGCCCCAGGCTTCGATCTCGCGCTGGGCGTGCAGTTCAAGACCCCAGGTCCGCGCGGCGTTGATGTTCCGGTATTGGCTGACCGGCGCGCGCGGGCTGGGGTCGACCACGACGGTGGCGATATAGTCGCTGGCGTCGCTGTAAAACAGCGTCGCGTCAAACATCAGCGCATCACGGTCATATCGTGCGCCAACTTCAAAGGTGGTGGCGCGTTCGGGTTTCAGATCGGCATTGCCGATGATCGTGCCGCTGCCCCCCGCGGTGGTGGACAGGAAAAGCTGGCTCAGTGACGGGTGGATGTAGCCCTGCGAGACATTGGCCCGCAGCGCCAGCGTTTCATCGGGCGACCACACCAGCCCGGCCGAGAACAGCGCCAGACTGTCGGAATTGTCGGTGCGCGGCAGATCGGCACCATTTTCCACCGATACATCCTGCGTCGCCTTCACGTCATACCAGCGCCCGCCCAGCGTCAGTGTCAGGTCGTTGCCAAGGTCGATCTCGTGCTGGCCGAAGATCGAAAACGTCTTGATCGTGGCATCGTCATAGCGCAGCCGGGTGGTGGTGCTGATCGGAACCGGGCCGCGCGATACCGTGGTGATCGTGGTGTTGTCGGTCTTCAGCCGGTCATCCTCGTATTCGATGCCAAGAACGGTGCGGCTGTTGTCCGACAGCTTCATCTCGGCCCGGATATTGGCCCCGAAGGTCAGCTCTTCGTCGGCGGAATTCGAAACCACGTTCAGGTTCATTCCCGGCGCAGGGGATATGGTCACATCGTTGTTGAACAGCCGGTCGATGGTCTGGCTATAGACATCGACCGTCAGCCGGGTCAGCCAGGGGGCAAGATCGGTGCCTTCGTAGAACAGGCCGGTTTTTTGCAGATCGCGCTTGGGCAGGCCGATGATGAACAGCGGATCGCCGGTGGGCACATTGGCGGACAGATCGTGGTCCAGCAGCTTCACGCCGAAGTAATGCGCCCCGGTCCGATAACCCAGATGCGTCGAAATCGTGCTGTCCTGCGTGTCGGACGACTCAAGAATGCCGTCCGGTGTCTTGCGGTCGCCCTGGTCCATCCGGCCAAGCGTCAGCCGGTAATCCAGTTCGCCCGCCCCCATGGCCAGCGTCCCGGCGGCCGTTGCGGATGACCGCCAGCCTTCGGTGGCCGAAATCCAGCCCGCCGCCGTCGTCAGTTCGAACGGCTTGTCCGCCCCCTTTTTCGTGATGATGTTGATGACCCCGCCAATCGCCTGCGTACCCGATGTGACCGAGGACGACCCCCGAACGATCTCGATCCGTTCGATCGAGGCCGGGTCGATCAGCACGGGCTGGCCATAGTTGGTATGGTCGGTCAGCTTCTGTCCGTCGATCAGCACAGCCACGCGACGCGAGCTTTCGCCCCGGATGGATATCCGCTCGATGCCCTCTTCGGTGATCTGGACGCCGGGAATGTCGCGCAACAGCTTGGCCACCGAAACCGGCGCTGTCTTCTTGATCTCGTCGCCATCAATCACGCTGACCGAAGCGGGGTTGGTTAGAACCTCGGTCGGAAGGCCGGTTGCGGTCAGGGTGATGGTTCCCAGCAGCAGGGGATCGTCCTGGGCCAAGGCCGGTGGGGCCGTGGACAGCAACAGCGACAGAATAACCGAAGGGGCGCGGAGAGATGCGGTGATCGACATGGTTTTCCTTTTTGCCCGATGGGCGAAACGGGTGGAAAACCTGGCGATCAGCTGGGAGAGGCGGCTTGCCCCTGGGTCTTGCTGAACCATGGCCGACAGACGGTCGCCTTGACATAAGTCAAGACCGGCTGCGACGGTCTGGCACAGGATTGCGGGCGGCGCAGTCCGGCCGGCTTACCCGGCCAGCCGGGTGTAAAGCCCGCCGTGTGACAACAGGGTTGCATGACTGCCGGTCTCGCGCACCTCGCCGGACTCCATCACAACGATGCGGTTCGCGTTGCGGATGGTGCCAAGGCGATGGGCGATCACCAGCGTGGTGCGACCTTCGGACAGTGCCTCAAGGGCTGCCTGAATCTCGCGCTCGGTCTCGCTGTCCAGCGCACTGGTCGCCTCGTCCAGGATCAGGATCGGCGGATTTTTCAGGAAGGCGCGGGCGATGGCCACCCGCTGTTTCTGCCCGCCCGACAGCATCACGCCGCGTTCGCCGCACATCGTGTCCAGCCCCTCGGGTAGGCTGCGGATCAACGGGCCAAGCTGGGCACGGTCGGCAGCGGCAAGGATTTCGGCATCCGTCGCGCCAAGACGGCCATAGCCGATGTTTTCGCGCAGACTGGTGCCGAAAAGAAAGACATCCTGACTGACGATGCCGATCTGGTTGCGCAGAGAGTCCAGCGTCATTGCGGTCAGCGGCATCCCGTCCACGCTGATCTGCCCGGAATCGGGATCATAGAACCGCGGCAGCAGGGCCAGCAGGGTGGATTTCCCCGCCCCCGACGGGCCGACGAAGGCCACCGTCTCACCCGGTTTCACCTCAAGCGAGACATTGCGCAGCACCGGGCGGCTGGTGTCATAGGCAAAGGACACCTGATCGAACAGGATATGGCCGCGCAGCGCCGGGGCGGGTGTGGCACCGGGGCTGTCGGCGATTTCGGGTTCGGTCGCCAGAAGCTCTTGATAGCGGCGGAAGCCGGCGATTCCGCGGGGATAGGTTTCGATCACGGCGGCAATCTTGTCCAGCGGACGGAAGAACACGCCGACCAGCAGCAGGAAGCCGACGAAACTGCCGGTCGTCAGGCTGCCGTCCAGCACGAAGCCCGCCCCCAGGACCATCACCGCAACCTGCACGAACCGCAGGCCCATGTAGTGAATGGCCGAGGATTTCGCCATTATCTTGTAGGCATCCAGCTTGGTCGCGCGATAGGCGCGGTTGTCCTTTTCGAACAGCTTTTCCTCATGCGCCTCGTTGGCAAAGGCCTGCACGACACGGATGCCGCCCATCGCCTCTTCCAGCCGGACATTGAAATGACCGACGCGGGCATAGATCTCCTGCCAGGTGCGGGTCATCCGGCTGCCATAGATGATGACCAGCCAGATGGTGATCGGCACGATCAGCGCCGTTGCCATCGCCAGCACCGGATGCAGCCACAGCATCACGGCAAAGGCCCCGGCAAAGGTCATGATCGCAATGAACAGATCTTCCGGGCCATGGTGCGCAACCTCGCCAATTTCCTCCAGATCGCGTGTCACGCGCGCCACCAGCTTGCCGGTGCGGGCATGGTCGAACCACCGCCATGACAGCCGCGTCAGATGGGCAAAGGCGCGGGCGCGCATCTCGGTCTCGATCTCGATGCCCAGCATGTGCCCCCAGTAGATCACGATGATCATCAGCAGGGTGTTCAGCGCATAGATCGCCAAAAGCCCGATGGCGGCGGCAATGGTCAGCGACCAGTCGCCCAGCGGCAGGAGGTGGTCGATGAAGGCGGTTATCGCCAGCGGGAAGGACAGCTCCAGCAGGCCCGAGGCGACAGCACAGCCGAAATCCAGCCAGAACAGGCGTTTGTGCGGTTTGTAATAGGCGAAGAACTGTTTCAGCATCGGTCGCGTCCTGGCCGGGGCATGGGCAGTGATCATTCAGGCAAGGCATAGGCATGGCCGTCCTGCACCGCAACAGACATTGGCAGACCGTAGATCCGGGCCAGTGCCTGCGGGGTCATAAGCCCGGACACCACACCTTGCAACACCAGCCGCCCGCTTTCCAGTGCAACCACCCGGTCGCAACAGCGCAGCCATGTTCACATTGTGCAGCACGATCACGGCGGACAGCCCGGTCTCATGGCACATGCGCTGCACCAGGCCCAGAACCCCGACCTGATGCGCCACTCCGATGCCGCCGGACGTGCCAAATCCGCTGAAGTCGCATCCATTCAGGTCGGGTCTTGCCGTCCGGCGTGGCCATCATGGGGCCCTTCGTCTAGAACGGGGCAGCCCAGCCGAACAGGAGCCAGCGTGTCCGCCAATTTCTTGCCGCATGACGATCTTGCCGAACATCTGGCCCACTACGGCGATACAGATCCTGACATGGGCTATACCCGGCTGTTCTTTGCCTTTCTGCGCATAAACCGCACCATGATGCCCGAGATCGAGCGCGCGCTGAAAGAGGCCGAGATTGCCGATCCGATCTGGTATGAAATCCTGCTGGCGGCAGATGAGGCAGGCACGGCAGGGGTGCAGATGCTGGCCTTGCAGCGGCGGCTTTTCGTGCCGCAATACGCGCTGTCGCGCCACATATCGCGGATGGAAAAGACTGGGCTGATCCGGCGGCAAAGCGTTCAGGGTGCGGGTCGCGGCCAGATCGTCCATCTGACCGACAAGGCGCGCGGATTGCACAGCAGGATCTGGCAGATCTATCGGCGGATGATCCTTGCTGCCCTGTCCGACCGGCTTTCTCCTCCCGAGGCTTATCAGGCCCTGCGGCTGATGAACCGCCTGTATTCCTGAAAGCAAAAGGGGGCGGTCGTCCGCCCCCTGACATCGGCCCCGATGCCCGGTTCAGAACGTCATCGCGGCAACCAGAGAAACGGTGCGGCCCGGTTCGTAGAACGGCGTCACACCGGTGAAATCAAGCCCATAGGTGGCACGGTCGGCATATTCCTTGTCGAAGAGGTTCAGCACCTCGGCCCGGATCACCAGCCCTTCGATGCCGGGCGCGGCATATTCGGTGAACAGGTTCAGCACCGCATAGCCGGGGATCTGCTGATCGGCCCACCCTTCGACATCGGAAAAGCGGGTGGCCGCCTCGACGCTGCCACCAAAGGTGAAGGCACTGCCATCCGGGGTATGCTGGACTTCCAGCGCGAAGACACCGCCCAGCGGCGCACCAAGATCCAGGGCCGAATAGCTGTCGGCTCCGGTACCATCAACCTTGACTTTGCTGTGCGAATAGCTGGCGCGCAGATAACCCTGGTCCCAGCCATAGCCGAGACCGATGTTGAAGCCCCGGCTTTCGGCGTCGCCATTCACCCGCCCAAGCCGTGCATCGTCTATCTTCGTAAGGAACAACTCTCCGCTCAGGTCCAGCGTGCCTGTCTCGTAATCGAAGCCAAGAGTGTAATTCGTCGCGCGTGACGGCTTCAGCCCGGCATAGCTGAACGGCGGGACAAGCTGGAAGAAGGTGAAGTTGTCTTCGATCGACAGCCCGCCGAAGACCGAAGATACGCCGCCGCGCAGGGTCAGGGTTTCGGTCACGGAATAGGCGACCGAGGCATTGCCGCTGAAGCCCGAGAAGTCACCCCTCCAGCCGTTTACCCCGGTGAAATCCTGCTGATCCCAGCGCAGGCCGAAGGAAAGCGAAAGCGCTTCTGTCGGGTCCAGCCGGGCCTGGGCGTAAAGCCCGACATTCTGTGACGATTCGGTCGTTCCGGGGTTTGCGGCATCGCTGTAGGTGCTGGTCCGGTCGTAATAGTCGATACCGGCTGTGACGGTGCCCATGGCCAGATGAAAGCGGTTCTCGATCTTGCCCGAGATGGTTTCGGTGTCACCCCAGCTTGTCACGATGGCGGGCTCAAGCGGTTGATCGACGCCGATCCTGACACTGGACTTTCCGATGACGATCAGCGGGTCCCAAAAGCCGGTCGCCTTGGTGTTTTCATAACTGAACGAAAGCGAATCGCGCCGCGTATCATACCGGCGCAGCGGGAAGGGGCGGCCGTCCGAAATGAAGTTGGCGCGGTAGGGGCGCAGGGAATCGTCTTCCATGATCTGCCCCGACAATTCGAAGCGATGACCGTCCGGTGCCTCATATGCCAGCTTCAGCAGGCCCGTGGTCAGGTCGGTCGCGCTGCCCTCCAACACGTCACCGCCGCCCGTTTCGTAATCGTCCCCGGCCGCGCGTTTGCCATACAGCAGCCATTCAAAACCGTTCGACCGCCCAGCCAGCGTGACGGACCGGCCAAGGGTGTTGCCGTTGTCGCCAAAGGACAGCCGGGCATTGCCGCCGATGGTCTGGCCCTCTGCCAGCACGTCGCCGGCATCGACGGTTTCCATCACCACGGCCCCGGCCATGGCATGCGGTCCGGCATCGGCCGGCGCGGAACCCGCATCGACGCGGACGAATTTCATCAGCCCCGGATCGAAGGCATTGGCCGAAACGTGGTGGAACAGGCGGTTGTTCTGGCTGACGCCATCCACGGTGACGGCCAGGTTCAGCATGTCGACGCCGTTGACGAAGATCTTCTGCGCCACCGGAATGGCCCCGCCGACGGAAACCGAAGCGATACCGGCGAACAGGTCTTTCAGATCGCCCATCCGGGCGCGGTCCAGTTCGGCCTCGGCGACATACTGGCTGTTGGCGCGGTCGGCGGCATTGCCGTCGGGGTCTTCGGCGCGCATCAGCTCGGGGTTCAGCAGGATCTCGCCAAGATAGGTGGCATCATCCCCGGATTGCGCCCGCGCCGTGCCGGGCAATGCAAGGGTCAGGCCAAGGGCCGTTCCGGCCGCAAGCAGGGAAAGGGCGCGGCACTGTGGCGCGCAAATGAAATGGAAGTCGGCCATGGAAAGCTCCGGCGATCGTCGTGGCTGGCTAAGGTTTCCCCGGCTTTGTGGCGGCCTTACCATCGGACCGCCAAACATGCAAATGCATGTTAACTGCATGTCGCAGGCGCGCAGGGTCAGAGATGGTGCAGCACCAGAGGGTGCCCCTGATACCGTTCGACCTTCAGCGGCATGTCATAGAGAGGTTCCAGAACCGCAGGGGTAAAGACGTCGTCCGGCGGGCCTTCGGCCACGATCCGGCCTGCCTTCATCGCCACCACATGATCGGCCCAGGCGGCAGCATGGTTCACCTCATGCAGGACCATCACCACCGATCGCCCGCCGTTCCGCAGCACGGCCAGTTCCTGCATCAGCGCGCGGGCGTGGGCCATGTCCAGCGCGGCCAGAGGTTCGTCCAGCAACAGCCAGTCGGCCCCCTGCGCGAATGCCATGGCCAGATGGGCGCGCTGCCGCTGGCCGCCTGACAGCTGATCCAGAAACCGGTCGGCCAGCACATCCAGTCCCAGCTGCCCGATCGCCTGCGCGACCAGCGCATGATCCTGCGGGCCGGGACGGCCGTGATGGTGTGGCCAGCGGCCAAAGGCCACCAGTTCGCGCACCCGCAACCGGCTGGCCACCCCAGCATTCTGCGGCAGGATCGCCAGTTTGCGGGCCAGTTCGGCCGTGGCGGTGCAGGACACATCCAGACCCGCGACCGTGACCCGCCCCTGCTGCAAGGGCTCCAGCCGCGCGACCAGCGACAAGAGTGTCGACTTTCCCGCGCCATTCGGCCCGATCAGTGCCGTGATCTTGCCCGTAGGCAGCACAAGGTCGATCCCGTCAAGGATCTGCGCCTTGCCGATGCGATGGCCCACCCCTTCAACCCGGATCATCTTGCCCGCCCTTTCAACAGCAGCGTCAGGAACACCAGCCCGCCCGAGAATTCCACCACGGCGGGCAGCGCGGATTGCTGGCCCAGCACCCGTTCGAACAGCCACTGTCCGGTCACGATCATCAACGCAGACAGCAGCATCGCCACCCAAAGAAGGGGGCGATGCCGGTCGGTGCCCGCCAGTGGCCGCGCCAGCGCCGCAACGATCAGCCCCAGAAAGGCCAGCGGCCCCACCAGTGCGGTGGACACCGCCACCAGCACCGCCACCAGGGCCAGGGTCAGGAACACCAGCCCGTCATGCCGCAGGCCCAAGGATACCGCCGGTGTCCGGCCAAGGGCCAGAACATCCAGCCGTGGCCCAAGCCAAAGCGCGGCCGCCGCCGCCACTGCGGTGATCCCCGCGGCCCAGGGCAGCAACGCCGCATCGACGCGTGAGAAGCTGGCGGCAGATTCGGCCTGCACCAGGAAAAAGGCGTTCGGATCCAGGAACCGCGCCACGAATCCGGCGATGGACCGGAACAGCACGCCCAGGATCACGCCGGTCAGGATCATGCGCGGGATGTCGCGCGCGCCGCTGCCCAGAAGCGTGCCGAACAACAACAGCGAAGCCAGCACCAGCATCAGCACCTCGACCGCGAATTTCGGGGCGGCGGGCAGGGTGGCAAAGCCGACGGGGCCCACTGCGGCCACCAGCAGGGTCTGCACCATGATGAACAGCGCATCGAACCCCATGATCTGCGGCGTCAGGATGCGGTTGCGGCTGACGGTCTGAAACAGCACCGTTGCCACCGCGATGGCGATCCCCACCACCATCAGCCCGGCCAGCCGGGTGACGCGCAAGGACAGCACGAATTCCCATTTCGGGCCCAGGCCGGGCACCAGCAGATAGGCGGTCCCCGCCATCAGCAGCGCCACCGGCAGGATCATCAGATGTCTAGCCATGCCGGGGAGCCCGCCACAGCAGATACAGGAACAGCCCAGCCCCGATCACGCCCAGGATCGACCCCACCGGAATCTCATAGGGAAAGATCACCAGCCGCCCCAGGATGTCGCAGGCCAAAAGCAGTGCCGCACCGCCCAGTGCCGTCACCGGCAGGCTGGCGCGCAGATTGTCGCCCATGATCCGAGATACGATATTGGGCACCACCAGCCCGACGAAGGGCACCATTCCCACGGTTGCCATCACCAGCGCCGTGACCACGGCCACCACCACCAGCCCCAGCCGCATCACCGCCACCGGGTTCAGGCCCAGACTGCGCGCCACCCCCTCGCCAAGCCCCAGAATGGCAAAGCGGTCGGCGCCGAACAGCGCCAGCGTGGCCGCACCCCCGGCGATCCACAGCAGTTCATAACGCCCGGCGATCACGCCCGAAAACTCGCCCGTCATCAGCCAGATGCCGACCAGTTGCAGAAGATCGGTCTGCCAGCCGATGTGCAGAACCAGCGCGCCCAGCACACCGGACCAGACCAGCCCGGCCAGAGGCACCATCAGCACCTCTTGCGGCGGCAGGCGGCGGATCATCCACAGGAACACCGCCGTGCCCAGAAGGCCGCCTGCACTGGCCGCCAGCATCTTGACCCAAAGCGCGGCACCGGGGGCCAGCAGCGTTACCGCCAGCAGCCCCAGCGCTGCCGCCTCTCCGGTTCCCGTGGTGCCCGGTTCGACAAACCGGTTGCGCACCAGTTGCTGCATCACAACGCCCGCCACAGCCAGGGCCGCGCCGGTCAGAATCACCGCCAGCGTGCGTGGCAGCCGAGAGACGGTCAGGATCAGGCCCTCATGGCCCGAAAGATCTGCCACACCCACCAGCAGGCTGGCCCCGGCAAGCGGAATCAGGGCCAGCGCAAGGATCAGCGGCAGCCACAACGGATCAGCCGCCGAAGGCCGCCAGCAGTTCGTCCAGCGTGATCGTCAAGGACGTATAACCGCCGCCCGCGATATAGATCGGGGTCGAGGACAGCAGGATGATCTGGCCTTTCTTGCCCGCCGTCGTGCCCTGCACCAGCGGATTGTCCAGCGTGGCCGCGGCCGAGGACGGCTCACCGATGGCGGCAGAACGGTCGATGACGATGATCCAGTCGGGGTTCACCTCGGCGACGAATTCGAACGACACCGCATCGCCATGGGTTTCCGGGTCAAGGTTCTCGCGCGCTTCGGGAATGCCAAGCACATCGTGCAGCCAGGAAAACCGCGATCCCTTGCCATAGGCGGAAATCTTCGGCCCGTTGGTCAGCAGGATCAGCGCATTGCCCTTGTCCCTGGCAGCGGCCTGAACGGCGGCGATCCTGGCATCTAGCGCGGCGGTCAGTTCCGCCGCCTTTTCGGCCTTGCCGAACAGCGCACCATAGGCGGCGATGCGGTCGCGGCCCTGACCGACCACATCCTCCCAGATTGTCATGTCGATCGTCGTGGCGATGGGTGACAAGGCATCCACCTGGGTCGAGGACCGGCCCCCCGCAATGATCAGATCGGGTGCCATGGTCGCCAGGGCCTCAAGATCCGGCTCGAACAGGGTGCCGACAGGTTTCGCCTGTGCCGCCACATCCGCCAGATAATCGACATAGAGATTGTCCGGCACCCCGGCGGGCAGCACGCCCAGCGCCTGCATCGTGTCGATGGCGGCAATATCCAGCACGGCCACAGTTGCGGGCGCGCCGGGCAATGTCACATCGCCCCGTGCGGTGGCGATGGTCACGTCGTCGGCCAGCGCGAAGGGGGCGGTCAGCGTCAGCGCGGCAAGGGCGGCCGCACGGCAGGCAAGGGTCAGCATAAAGACCTCCAGAAGGATCTGGCGTGTGGCTGGGGTCTTGGCTTCACGCGGACGCGGCCTGATTAGCGGCTTGCCGAGTGCAGGTCCAGCGGTTATTCCCGGTAAAAAAGTAAGGAAATGCCCGATGCAAGTGACCACCGCGCGTTATGCCACCCCGCACGGATCGAAGTATCTGCAACAGCTGTGCAAGCATTTTGCCCACAAGGTCGAGCTGACCTATGATGAAACCAGCGCCTCGGTCCCGCTGCCGCCCGGTCATGTCACCATGGCGGCGGATGCCGAAGCCCTGACCGTGCGGATCGAGGCGGCGGACATCAAGTCGATGATCCATGCGCGGTTCGTGATCGACAGCCATCTGGCCCCCTTTGCCCACCGCGAGAACTTCACCGGTCTGACCTGGCAGATGGAGCAGGACTGACAGGCCTGGCCGGGCGATCCGCAGGCCAGAGCAGCAAGGACAAGCGACGATATGGGATGTTCCTGCATATCGGCATAAACGCCCGCCGGTCCAATGCCGAAGGCTGGGGCGATCATCCGTTCGCGCTGTGCCTTGCCACCGCATTCCGGGCGCTTGGCCATGAGGCAGAGCTGTTCTTCCGGGACGAAACACCCGCCCTGAGCGGCCGGAACGATGTGGCGATCCGCATCATCGGCCCGCATCTGGACGAACCTGTTCCTGGTGTTCCAAATCTCTTGTGGATGATCAGCCCGCCCAATCTGGCGCCGCTGGCCACACTCAGGCGCTACCAGAAGGTTCTGTTCGCCTCATTGGCGATGAAGATGATCTACGAAAGCCTTGGGGTAGATTCGGCCTATCTGCCGCAGGCGACCGATACGGCGCGGTTTACCCCCGGCGCGCGGCTGACCGGCGCGCCACTGTATGACATCACCTTTGTCGGCAACATGGCAGACCGTGCTCCGCGCAGCAATGTCCGGCAGGCGATTTCATTGGGCTATGACGTCAAGGTCTGGGGGCAGGGCTGGGAAGATGTGATCCCGGCTGCCAATCTGGTTGCCCCGCGACTGGCCCCCGGCGAACTGCCCCTGATCTACGCAAGATCGCGCGTGGTGCTGAACAGCCATATGCCGATGATGAGCCAGTTGGGGTTCATGAGCAACCGCAGCTTTGACGCGCTGGCCTGCGGGGCTTGCGTGATCTCGGATCGTGTCGCCCTTTTCGATGATCCGGGCTTGCCCTGGCTGGTTCAGGCCGGGGATGAGGCCGAGCTTGCCGAAGCATTGCGCAAGGTGCTGGGATCAGGCCCCGAAGGGCCGCCGCCACGCGACCGGATCGCCGCAGCGGTGGCGGCGCGCTATGGCTTTGCCGATCGCGCGCGCGCGCTGGCGGAAGAGGCGGCGCGACTGCTTGAAAAAGGCGCGCATGCCGCACCCGCCTTTGTCATGCGCCCCGCAGGCGGTGCCGGGTCACAGCCCTACAAGACGACCATTGCGGATGTGGCGGATGATGATGCCGAACCTCTGGGCGACCGGCTTGACCGGCTGATCGCGGATCATGCGCTGGATGTGACGCTGACGCTGTCCGATCCATCCAGCAGCCCCGTACCCCTGAGACCGGCCGAGGCGATGCGCCGCGCCGCGCTTGCCATCGACAGGATCGGCACCGTTCTGTCCCGGCAGAACCTGCTGGCCGCGCTGCATGTGCAGCCGCCGCCTGCCGAAGCGCGGCAAGGTGTGGTGCATGCGATGATGGCCGACCACCGCGCGGCGCAGCATCTGGCCCTGCATCCGCGTGACGAAAACGCCATGGCAGCGTTGGACTGGCTTTGCACCCGTGCCCGCCGCCTGCTTGAGATTGATGCCGAAGAGGGGCATCCGCTGGGCTGGTCACGCGGTCTGACGGATCCCGCGCAGGCGCTGACCCGGATCATGAACAACCGTCCGCTTTATGTCCACAGCCCTGATGGATTTTCGCGCGACAGGGGAAAGCGGCATCTTCTGCTTTGGCCCCGCAAGGGTGCCCCGGCTCTGGAACGGCCGGTCGGAGTGTTCCTGCATCTTTTCTATGACGATCTGGCCCCGGTCCTTCGTGACCGGCTGTTCGCTGTCGATCTGCCGCACCGGATCTATATCTCGACCGATACCGAGACCAAGGCCGCTGCAATCCGTGCCAGCTTTCCCGAAGCCCTGATCAGGGTTTTGCCCAACAGGGGGCGGGATGTCCTGCCAAAGCTGTTCGGGTTTGCAGATGTCCATGACAGGCATGACATCATCCTGCATCTGCATGGCAAGAAATCCCCGCATTCCGGCAAGCTGGATCACTGGCTTGATCATAGTCTGACCTGCCTTTTGCCCAACCGGACCGAGGTGTTCCGTATCCTGTCGCTGTTCCAGTCTGTGCCCGAACTGGGGATGCTTGCGCCGCTGACCTATCAGGCGGTTCTGGGGGCCGCGCATTGGGGCGACAATTACGACATTGCCCGCGAACTGTCCTTGCGGATGGGGCTGCCCGGCGATCTGCCCGGCGATGCCGATCTGGAATTTCCCGTGGGGTCGATGTTCTGGGCCCGAACGGCGGCCCTGCGGCCGCTGCTGGCGCTGAATCTGACCCAGACCCATTTTCCGGCAGAAGCGGCGCAGGTCGATGCCACAACCGCCCATGCGATCGAACGGATGTTCGGTGTGGTCTGTCGCGCCACCGGGCATCGGCTGATCAAGGTCGCGCCTGCGGGCAGTCACGCCTACAAGGCGCATCAGCTGGTGGCAAAGACCAATGGCGATCTGCGGCAGGCGCTGAAGCAGGGGCTGTTCGGCGACTGAACCCTGTCAGCCCGTCCCTTCGCCCTGATGTTCACCCAGTTTCGGGGAGGCGCGGTCCAGCGCCAGATCCGCGCCCGAGAATGTCATCGGGCTGCGCACCCCCGGCACGCCATCGGGTGCGATCTGCATTCCCCGCGCCTGCACCTGCGGATCGGCGAAGACCCCGGCCATGTCGTTGATCGGTCCGGCCGGCACGCCCTGCGCCTCGCAGGCGGCCAGAAGATCTGCCATGGTCCAGCCCTTCGTTGCCGCCGTGATCCGCGCCGTCATCGCGGCCCGGTTGGCGATGCGGTCGGCATTGGTCAGGAATGCGGGCGCTTCGGCCATATCGGCCAGGCCAAGGATGGCGCACAGCTTGCGATACTGGCTGTCGTTTCCGGTTGCCAGGATGATCCAGCCATCGGCGCAATCGAACACCGCATAGGGCGCAAGGTTGGGATGCGCATTGCCCATCTTCTGCGGCGAAGTGCCGGTGGCCAGATAGTTCATCGCCTGATTGGCCATGATGCTGGTCGCCACGTCCAAGAGCGCCATGTCGATATGCTGGCCCTGCCCGGTGCGGCCCCTCTGCACCAGCGCGGCCAGAATCGCCGTGGCCGAATAGACGCCGGTGAACACATCCGTCACCGCGACGCCCACCTTTTGCGGCTGGCCGTCCGGTTCTCCGGTCACGCTCATCAGCCCGGCCATGCCCTGAATGATGAAGTCATAGCCCGCCCGGTGCGCATATGGCCCGGTCTGGCCAAAGCCGGTGATGCTGCAATAGATCAGCCGGGGGTTCACCTTCCTCAGGCTGGCATAATCCAGCCCGTATTTCGCCAGGCCCCCCACCTTGAAATTCTCGATCACCACATCGGCATCGGCCACCAGACGGCGCACCATTTCCTGCCCCTCCGCCGTGCGGAAATCGCAGGTGATGCCCTTCTTGCCCCGGTTGCAGCTGTGGAAATAGGCGGCGCTGCGGTCGCCGTCGCGCTCGATGAACGGGGGCCCCCAGCGCCGGGTGTCGTCGCCTTCCGGCGCCTCGACCTTGATCACCTCGGCCCCCAGATCGGCCAGGGTCTGCCCGGCCCATGGCCCGGCCAGAATCCGCGCCAGTTCGATGACGCGGATGCCTTCCAGAGGGGTGGCCATGGCTTACTCCGCCAGCTTGGCGTCGATGATCGCCTTCAGGTCGGTATAGGACATGTTCGGATGCTTTTCACCGTTGATGAACAGCGTCGGCGTGCCATCGACCCCATCGGCCTTCATGTTCTCCTCGAACCGCTTGACCATGGCTTCGGCCATCGGCGCATCGTTCATGCAGACATCAAGCTGTTCGTTCGTGATCCCGGCGGTCAGCCCGATCTTGCGGATATTCGCCACCGCTGCCGCAGGATCGTCGGTCCCGGCCCATTCCGCCTGCGTGGCGAACAGCACTTCGGTCACGCCGAAATACTTCATGTCGCCACCACAGCGCGCCATCATCGCGGCCCAAAGGCCGTAGCGATCAAAATAAACCTCGCGCAGGGTGAAATGCACCTTGCCGGTTTCGATGTAATCGGCCTTCAGCGGCTTGAACACGGTTGCTTCGAAATTCGCGCAATGCGGGCAGGTGAAGCTGGCATATTCCACGATCTTCACCGGCGCATTCGGATCGCCCAGCGAGAAATCCTTGACCTCCGGTGCGGTCGGTTCCGTCGTCGTTTCCTGCCCCAGCACCGGCCCGGCCGCCATCGCGGCAGCCATGGCGATCATCGCCCGGCGGTTCAACTTCATCATGCCTTGTCCTCTCTGGCCTTGTCCCGAGTTAAGATGTTCTGCCCCAACTGTTCAAGCGCCGTCCGCAGGCCCGTATCCTTGACGCCCATCGCCGCATCATGTGCCGCGGCGGCAAGGGCCGGATCGGGGGCAGGGGCCGCCTTGGGGGCTGGTCTGAACTGTGCCTGCCCCTCGGCAAAGCCTGTGGGCGCTGTCTGCGTCAGCGTGATCCGGGCAATCGCATTGTAGCCATAGACCGCATTCACCCGCGCCCGCAGCGCGTCTTTCTGCATCTCGACCATGGGTGCCGCCGCGCCGCGCACCAGAAGCGTCAGCGTGGCCCCCATGCCCTCGCGCCCGTAACTCACCTTGACCGGGCGGGTCACGGCGGCCAGATCGGGGCCCGCCACCTCTTCCCAGTGGGTCAGCAGTTTCGCCACCGCAAAGCCGCGCGATTCCCCCGCTGTCCGCACCTGATGCGTCATCAGGCCGAAGGCGGGTTCGAACCCGCGCATCCGGCGCTCTTTCGCGGCTGGGGGCTTTGCGGGTCGCATCGGTCCTGTCTGGCCTTCACCAATTCCGTCGCTATCTTAGCCGAACCAGGCCACCCCGCCAGTGGCACGACTGAAACAAGGCATAAAGAATGCGTGACGCAACCATGGCTCTGCTGGACTGGTATGATGCCCATGCCCGCATTCTGCCCTGGCGCATCTCGCCGCAGGATCGTGCCGCAGGGCAGCGCCCCGATCCTTATCGCGTCTGGCTGTCCGAGGTGATGCTGCAACAGACCACCGTTGCCGCCGTGCGCGATTATTTCCACCGCTTCACCGCCCGTTGGCCCACGGTTCAGGCGCTGGCCGCAGCAAGGGATGCCGATGTCATGGCCGAATGGGCGGGACTTGGCTATTACGCCCGCGCCCGCAACCTGCTGAAATGCGCCCGCGCCGTTACCGCGCTGGGTGCTTTCCCGACCAGCCGAGATGGCCTGATGGCCCTGCCTGGCATCGGCCCCTATACGGCCGCGGCGATTGCCGCCATCGCCTTTGACGAAGCCGCCACTGTGGTCGACGGCAATGTCGAGCGGGTGATCTCGCGTCTTTTTGCGGTGGAAACCCCGCTGCCGCAGGCCAAGCCGGAGCTGACGCGGCTTGCGGCCAGCCTGACCCCCGCCACCCGGCCTGGAGATTACGCGCAGGCGGTAATGGACCTTGGGGCCACGATCTGCACCCCGAAATCCCCGACCTGCGGCATCTGCCCGGTGATCCTGCCCTGCCGTGCCCGTGCGCAGGGCATTCAGGCCGATCTGCCGCGCAAATCGCCCAAGGCCGCGAAACCGACGCGGCAGGGCACGCTCTGGCTGGTGCGCAAGGGCGCGCTCTGGCTGACCGAGACGCGGCCCGAACGCGGCCTTCTGGGTGGCATGACCGGCTTTCCCGGCGATGGCTGGGATGGGGCGGGCGGGGCGGTCCCGGTGCAGGCCGACTGGCAAGACCTTGGCGAAGTGCGCCACACCTTCACCCATTTCCACCTGATCCTGACTGTCCTGACGACAGAGACCGACACCAATCCCGAACGCGGCAGCTTTACCCGGCTGGACCCGGACAGCCTGCCCACGCTGATGCGCAAGGCCTTCGACCTGGCGGCAAGGTCGCAACCCGCCCCGGTGATTTCGTCGCGTTGAGGTCTGATTTCCCCCGGCGTAACATGCGGCGGACCCAAGCCCCCTGATGGCCGTGCGATGACCAGTGATCCCCCTCCCGGACTTTCCTCTCTGCGCAGCGCATTGCCGTTCTGGCTTTCGCTCGGCACCGTGCCCATGGCCTTTCTTGGCATGGGTCTTGGCGGCCTTTGGGTCATGGCGCTGCCACTTTACTGCTGGGCGCTGTTTTCGGTTCTCGATGCGCTGACCGGTCTGAACACCGACAATCCCGACCCCGACACCCCCGATGACGATCTGCATCTTTATCGTCTGCTGACGCTGGTCTGGTTTCCGATCCAGTTCCTGACCCTGTGCGTCATGCTGTGGGTCGTGCCGCAGGCGGGCCATCTGAACCTGACCGAGAAGATATTCCTGTTCATCGGCATGGGGGTGATGTCGGGCACAATCGGCATCAATTACGCGCATGAGTTGATGCACCAGAAACCGAAGATCGAACGCTGGCTGGCGGATCTGCTGCTGGCCTCGGTGCTGTATTCGCATTTCCGGACCGAGCATCTGAAGGTGCATCATCTGTATGTCGGCACCCCGCGCGATGCCGTGACGGCGCGTTACAACGAAAATTTCCATCGCTTCTTTCCCCGCGTGCTGCGGGAAAGCTGGATTTCGGCGTTTCGGGCGGAAAAGGCATGGGCGGCACGGAAAGGGCTGTCCTGGTTCCATGCCGACAACCCGTTCTGGCGCTACTGGGGTTTGCAATGCGCCATGTTGCTGATCGCGCTGGCGCTGGGTGGCTGGGCGGGGCTTGGCTACTTCCTGCTTCAGGCCGTAACGGCCATCTGGCAGCTGGAACTGACGAATTACGTCGAACACTATGGCCTGACTCGCCGCCATCTGGGGGACGGCAAATATGAACATGCCTTGCCGCGCCATTCGTGGAACGCGCCGCATCGGGCAACCAACTGGCTGCTGGTCAACCTGCAACGCCATTCCGATCATCATTACAAGCCGGACCGGCGGTTTCCGCTGTTGCAGACCTATGACACCGACGATGCGCCGCAGCTGCCGTTCGGTTATCCGATGATGAACTTCATCGCGCTGATCCCGCCCCTGTGGCGTCGCCGGATGAACCCGCGCGTGCGCGCCTGGCGCAAGCAGTTCTACCCCGACATCACCGACTGGGCCGGATACAACAAGGGCACCAACCCCTTGCCCGCAGGCGCTCCCTGACGCTCCTCGTCGCATTTCATGCGCTCGTCGCCGACCCGGAGAGGAGACACGAAGTGACCGACGAGCGGCCCCAGAAGAAAAAACCCCGCCATGCGGACATGGCGGGGCAGTTGCACCCCAGGCGGACCAGGGCGCAGGCGTAAACTCTCGGATGTCCCGTGGGATCAGTTCGGGCGGTGGCCGTCGGCCTCCATCTCGGCGCGGATCTGCTGGCGCAAAAGGTCGATGGGCACCATCTTGCCGTCGCGCTTGAAGTGCCAGTAGGTCCAGCCGTTGCAAGAAGGCGCGCCTTCCAGCGCGGCACCGACCTGATGGATGCTGCCCTTCACGTCATTGCCGATCAGCGTGCCATCGGCGCGCACCTTGGCCTTGAACCGGTTGCCGATGGAAAACAGCTCTTCCCCCGGCCGCAGCATGCCACGTTCGACCACCTGGCCGAAGGGCACACGGGGTTCCGCCCGTTTCGATCCGGTGATCTCCAGCGCCGAGGCATCGAATTTGCGCACCCTTGCCAGACGCTCGGTCGCGGCCTTGCGATAGGCTTCCTCGCGTTCGATCCCTATGAAATCGCGGCCCAGCATCTTGGCCACCGCGCCGGTGGTTCCAGTGCCGAAGAACGGGTCAAGAACCACATCGCCGGGGTTGGTGGTGGCGAGCAGCACGCGATGCAGCAGGCTTTCCGGCTTCTGCGTCGGATGGGCCTTGTCGCCGGCCTCGTCCTTCAGACGTTCATGCCCGGTGCAGATCGGCAGCACCCAGTCCGACCGCATCTGCACCCCGTCGTTCAGCGATTTCAGCGCCTCATAGTTGAAGGTGTATTTCGCCGATTCGTCGCGGCTGGCCCAGATCAGCGTTTCATGCGCGTTGGTCAGGCGGCGGCCCTTGAAGTTGGGCATCGGGTTCGACTTGCGCCAGACCACATCGTTCAGAAGCCAGAAGCCCTGGTTCTGCAACTCGGCCCCCAGCCGGAACACGTTGTGATAGGACCCGATCACCCAGATCGCGCCGTTCGGCTTCAAGAGCCGCTTCGCCGCCCGCAGCCAGTCACGGGTGAAGGCGTCATAGCTGGCGAAAGAGGAAAACTGGTCCCAGTGGTCATCCACCGCATCGACCTTGGAATTGTCCGGCCGGTGCAATTCGCCCTTCAGCTGAAGGTTGTAGGGTGGATCGGCAAAGATCAGGTCGACAGAGCCCGCCGGAAGCGCGTTCATCACTTCGATGCAGTCACCCGCAAGGATCTGGTTCAGCGGAAGCGCACCCTCCGCCGCAGTCGTTTTCGTCGCCATTCTCTGCCTCTGTCCCCGGCATCTTTGGTGTGCCGATCTTGGGATGAATCATGAGTCAGAGGCGATTCGCCGTCAAATTCTTTTTTGAATCAGTCACTTACAGAAATAGCTTGGCACAAGATATTGTGGACGGGGGCGAAGGAACGTCTATGAAACGGGGTAACACCAAAATCTAGAAGCGCCTGAAGATGCGCCTTTGTCGGGTATCCGGCGTTGCGATCCCAGCCGTAGGAGGGGTGTTGTTGCGCCAAATCCACCATGATCCGGTCGCGCGTCACCTTTGCAATCACCGAAGCCGCCGCGATCGACAGGCATTTCGCATCGCCCTTCACGATCGCGCGGGACGTGCAGGTCAGGCCGTTGGGGATCAGGTTGCCGTCGATCAGGGCGTGATCGGCGGGCAGGGCCGCCACCGCCCGCTCCATCGCCAGATGGCTGGCCCGCAGGATGTTCAGGCTGTCGATCTCCTGAACCGAGGCATGGGCGACAGAGACCTGGGCATGCTCCATCAGCCAGTCAAACAGCCGTTCCCGCGCGGCGGCCGTCATCGCCTTGCTGTCGCGCAGGCCCTGCGGCAGGTGGCCGGGGTCCAGACGCACCGCCGCCGCCGTCACCGGACCGGCCAGCGGGCCACGCCCGACCTCATCCACCCCGACGACAAAGGTCGCGCCGGACAAGGCGGCGGCTTCATGGCTGAAATCGGGGATCGGCGCGGCCATCAGGCAAGGCGATCGGGAAACATCGCCGCCAGACCGGCAGCCGAGGCCGGGCAGATGCCGCGTTCGGTAATCAGCCCGGTCACAAGTCCGGCAGGCGTCACGTCGAAGGCCGGGTTGCGCGCGGCAGTGCCTTCGGGGCTGATCCGCACCGAGACAACACGGCTCTGCGGATCAAGACCCTGCACATGTGTCACCTCATCGCCGCCGCGTTCCTCGATGGGAATGTCGCGCAAGCCGTCCTGCAGCCGCCAGTCGATCGTCGGGGACGGCAGCGCGACATAGAAGGGCACAGCATTCGCCCGCGCTGCCAGTGCCTTCAGATAGGTGCCGATCTTGTTCGCCACATCACCGTGTGCCGTGGTGCGGTCGGTGCCGACGATCACCACATCCACCTCGCCCCGCTGCATCAGATGGCCGCCGGCATTGTCCACGATCAGGGAATGCGGCACGCCATGCTTGCCCAGTTCCCAGGCCGTCAGCTGTGCGCCCTGATTGCGGGGACGGGTCTCGTCCACGAAGACATGCACCGGCACGCCTGCATCATGCGTCTGATAGATCGGGGATGTCGCAGTGCCCCAATCCACCGTCGCCAGCCATCCGGCATTGCAATGGGTCAGCACATTGACCCGCCCCTTGCGGGCGGCGATGTCGCGCAGGATTGCCGCGCCATTTTCGCCGATCCGGCGATTGATCCCGACATCCTCGTCACAGATCTCCGCGGCCAGGGCGGCGGCGGCATCGGCCCGTGCGGCGGGGGCAAGCGGCAGCAGGGCGTCGCGCATCCGGTCCAACGCCCAGGCCAGGTTGATCGCGGTGGGGCGGGTGGCGTTCAGTTCGGCATGGCAAGAGGACAGCGCGGCATCCGAAGGATCGCGCGACATCTCCATCGCCACGCCCCAGGCGGCGGTTGCCCCGATCAGCGGTGCGCCGCGCACCCACATGTCCCGGATGGCGGCGGCGAAATCGGCGCGGGACCGCAACGGCACCACGCGAAAGTCATGCGGCAGCCAGCGCTGGTCGATCACCCGGACAATGCCCGAGGCGTCACGCCAGATGCTGCGATAGGGGGTGCCGTCGATCTTCATGCCTGCCTCCGCTTCTGCGCAACCATCCTGCAAATCCGGCGCAAGGCCAAGGTCAGACCTGCGGCAGGAACGCACCTTTCAGCGCAAGAATGGTCCGGCCAAGTTCCCGCGCGGCCGGCAGTTCGGTCTGGCCCAGCGGGCGGATCAGGAACCAGTGGCGTTCGATCGGCAGACCGGGGACATCCAGCGTGACCAACTGCCCCGTTCGCAGTTCTCCGGCCACCGTATGCAGCGACAGGAAGGCGATGCCCAGACCCGCCATCACCGCCTGTTTGATCGTCTCGTTCGACCCCATTTCCACCAGATCGAAGGGTGCCCCATCGCCCAGGCGGTCCAGATAGCGGGTCATCAGGATGCGGGTGCCGGACCCTTCTTCGCGCGACAGGAACGTCTCGGCTGCCAGATCGGCGGCGGACAGGGCGTGCTGGCCGACAAGCGGATGATCCGGCGGTGCGATCAGGCCATGCGGATTCGGGCCGATCGGTTGCGCCTCGACCGGGGGATGGCGGGGCGGACGGCCCATCACTGTCAGGTCGAACCGCATCAGCGCCATGTCCCGCAGAATTTCCTCCCGGTTGCCGATCACCAGAGACACGTCGATGCCGGGGTGCAACCGGCGCAGCATCTGCACCAGGCGGGGTGCGAAATATTTGGCGGTCGACACCACGCCCAGCACCACGCGCCCCTCTTTCCCGGCTTGAAGCGCCGCGATCCGCCCCAGAGACTGCGACAAAGCGACCTGCACGCGCTCGGCACCCTCCAGCAGGACCTGTCCGGCCTGTGTCAGCCCGGACCCCGACCCGTCGGCATGGCGTTGCAGGACAGGTGCGCCGACAGCTTCTTCCAGGGTCTTGATCTGACTATGAATTGCAGGCGTCGTCAGGCCCAGCTCCTTGCCCGCGGCGGTCAATGAGCCCAGCCGGGCCACGGCAGACAGGGCGCGCAGCTGACGCAGGGTGACGGCATCGGCACGAGGCATTCAGATTTCCTGAATATTGCAAAATAATATTTAAATTCCCCTGCATGCCTGCGCAAGACACTTTGCCCCAAGACGCAAACCAGGGGGGAGGACCATGGCCAGCAGTCCTGACATATTGCCCGTCCGGCATGTGCCCGAAGCTTGTCGGCCGCTGATGCAGGAACTGGCCAAGGCGGCGATTGCGCTGGCACGGCTGATTGCGCGCAACGGGTTGGATTGCGCCTTGGGCGCGGCCGCGGGGCAGAACAGCGACGGCGACCAGCAGAAGGCGCTGGACGTTCTGGCCGACGATCTGTTCCTGATTGCGGCCCGGCGCGGCGGCGTGCGCCACTATGCCAGCGAAGAACAGGACGCGGTGGTCGAGCTGAACGACACTGCCCCGCATGCGCTGGCGATCGACCCGCTGGACGGATCGTCGAACATCGACACCAATGTCTCGATCGGCACGATCTTTTCGATCTATCCCGCCGCCCGCGAGGCCGAGGCCAGTTTCCTTCGGCCGGTGAATGAACAGACCGGCGCGGGCTATGTGATCTACGGGCCGCAGACCGCGCTGGTGCTGACCTTCGGAAATGGTGTGCAACGCTATGTGCTGGATGCCGACGCCGGGCATTTTGTCCTTGTGGATGCGCAGGTGATGATTCCGGTGGAGTCGAGCGAATTTGCCATCAACGCCTCGAACTATCGTCACTGGGCGCGGCCGGTCCGTGCCTGGGTCGATGATGCGGTGGCCGGGGTCGATGGTCCGCGTGGAAAGAATTTCAACATGCGCTGGATCGCCAGTCTGGTGGCGGAAACGCATCGGATCCTGTGCCGGGGCGGGGTGTTCCTTTATCCCGCCGACAGCCGCAAAGGCTATGAGAACGGGCGGCTGCGGCTGCTGTATGAATGCGCGCCGATTGCCATGCTGGTGGCACAGGCCGGCGGCGGGGCCACGGATGGCACCGATCCGATCCTGTCACAGCGCGTCACGCGGCTGCATCAGCGCACCCCGCTTGTCTTTGGCAGCCTGGCCAAGGTCGCCCGCGTCGCCGCCTATCACGACATGCCCGAGAGCGAAGCCGCACTTTTCGGCAAACGTGGCCTGTTCCGGAGTTGAGACCATGAGCAAGAAGCATCCCATCATCTCTGTCACCGGCTCCTCGGGTGCAGGCACCAGCACGGTCAAGCACACCTTTGACCAGATTTTCCGGCGCGAAGGCATCACGGCGGTTTCCATCGAGGGCGATGCCTTTCACCGCTTCAACCGCGCCGATATGAAAGCCGAACTGGCCCGGCGGGTGGCCGAAGGAAACCAGACCTTTTCGCATTTCTCTTACGAGGCGAATGAGCTGGAAGAGTTGCAGCGCGTGTTCCGCGACTATGGCGGAACCGGCAAGGGCCGGACCCGCACCTATGTGCATGACGAGGTGGAGGCCGCCCGGACCGGCGTTGCCCCCGGCAATTTCACCGCCTGGGCCCCGTTTGCAGAAGGGTCGGACCTGCTGTTCTATGAAGGTCTGCACGGTGCCGTTGTGAACGATCAGGTGAACCTTGCAGCCCTTGCCGATCTGAAGATCGGCGTGGTGCCGGTGATCAATCTGGAGTGGATCCAGAAGATCCACCGCGACAGATCGCACCGCGGCTATTCGACCGAGGCCGTTACCGATACGATCCTGCGCCGGATGCATGCCTATGTGCATTGCATCGCCCCGCAGTTCACCGAAACCGACATCAATTTCCAGCGGGTTCCGGTGGTGGATACCTCGAACCCGTTCATTGCCCGCTGGATTCCGACCCCGGACGAAAGCCTTGTGGTGATCCGTTTCAAGAACCCGCGTGGGATCGACTTTGCCTATCTGGTCTCGATGATCGCCGGGTCCTGGATGAGCCGGGCGAATTCCATCGTGATCCCCGGAAACAAGCAGGATCTGGCGATGCAATTGATCCTGACACCGCTGATCGAACGCCTGATCCGCGACAGCAAGCGCGTTTGAGGGACCATCATGACCATTCCTTTCCAGACGGTGACTGAACGCGACATGGCCAATGCGATCCGCGCGCTGACCATGGATGCGGTGCAGATGGCGAACTCGGGGCATCCCGGAATGCCGATGGGCATGGCCGATGTGGCAACGGTGCTGTTCAACCGCTTCCTGACGGTGGACCCGGCCGATCCGCGCTGGCCCGACCGGGATCGCTTCGTTCTGTCTGCGGGGCATGGGTCGATGCTGCTTTATGCCGTGCATCATCTTCTGGGCTTTGCCGATATGGGGATCGACCAGATCAGGTCCTTTCGCCAACTGGGCGCCCGGACGGCGGGCCACCCCGAGTATGGCCATGCGCAAGGGATCGAGATGACCACCGGCCCGCTGGGGCAGGGCATTGCGACGGCCGTCGGCATGGCGCTGGCCGAACGGATGGCTGCGGCGCGGTTTCCGGGGCTGGTGGATCACTTCACCTATGTCATCGCCGGGGATGGCTGTCTGATGGAGGGCATCAGCCACGAAGCCATCGACATGGCGGGGCATCTGGGCCTGGGGCGGCTGATCGTGCTGTGGGACGACAACCGGATCACCATCGACGGTGAGACTGCACTTTCGACCTCTGCCGACCAGAAGGCCCGGTTCGCAGCCTGTGGCTGGCATGTGGCCGACTGCGATGCGCATGATCCCGAGGCTGTTGCGGCGGTGATTGCGGCGGCAAGGGCCGATGCGCGGCCGTCGATGATCGCCTGCCGTTCGATCATCGGTTGCGGTGCGCCGAACCGTCAGGGGGGCCATGAGGTTCACGGAAGCCCGCTGGGGCACGATGAGATTGCCGCCACCCGCGCGCATCTGGGTTGGTCTGCCGGGCCGTTCGAGGTCCCCGACTGCATCCGCGCGGCCTGGGCCAGGGTTGCCGCGCGCGGGGCCGCCGCCCGCGCCGACTGGCAGGCGCGCCTGACCGCCTCTCCTGACCGCGCCGCATTCGTTTCGGCGCAGGCGGCGGATTCGACCCCGCTGATCGCGCCGATGGCGGCGCACAAGGCGCGGTTGCTGCATGATCTGCCAAGGATTGCCACCCGCAAGGCCAGCGAGATGGCATTGCAGATCGTCACCGAAACCTTGCCCTTTGTCGTCGGCGGTTCTGCCGATCTGACCGGATCGAACCTGACCCGCAGCAGCGGCCAGCGGGCCATCAATGCGAACGAGTATTCGGGAAGTTATCTGCATTATGGCATCCGCGAACACGGGATGGCGGCGGCGATGAACGGTATCGCCCTGCATGGCGGCTTTCGCACCTATGGCGGCACCTTCCTGGCCTTTGCCGATTACTGCCGCCCCGCGATGCGGCTGGCTGCGCTGATGGGGGTGCCGGTCATCTATGTGATGACACACGACAGCATCGGGCTGGGTGAGGACGGGCCGACGCATCAGCCGGTGGAAACCCTGGCCAGCCTGCGGGCCATGCCGAACCTGACGGTGATCCGTCCCTGCGATGCGGTGGAAACCGCCGAAGCCTGGGAGATTGCACTGGCGTCAGACACGACGCCGGTCGTGCTGGCGCTGAGCCGCCAGAAACTGCCGCTGCTGCGCCGGGCCGCGGACGAAAATCTGACGTCGCGCGGTGCCTATGTGCTGCGGGATGCACCGGATCGGCAGGTGACGCTGATCGCAACAGGATCGGAGGTGGAGATCGCCATCGCTGCCGCCAATCTGCTGACGGCCGAGGGTATTCGTGCCGCTGTCGTCTCGGCCCCGTCGTTCGAGCTGTTCTCGGCACAGGCCCCCGCCTATCGAACGGCGGTTCTGGGCAGTGCCCCGAGAGTGGGGATCGAGGCGGCCATCCGGCAGGGCTGGGATGCGCTGCTGCGGCCTGAAGATGCCTTTGTCGGCATGACGGGCTTTGGGGCATCGGCCCCGGCCCCGGCGCTTTACGCGCATTTCGGCATCACCAAAGAGGCGGCCGCCAAGACGGCCCGCGAACTGACACGATAGGTTAGGATACTGAAATGACGATAAAAGTTGCCATAAACGGCTTTGGCCGTATTGGAAGGAACATCCTGCGGGCCGTCATCGAATCCGGGCGCAAGGACATCGAGATCGTTGCGATAAACGACCTTGGGCCGGTCGAAACCAACGCCCATCTGCTGCGTTTCGATTCCGTCCATGGCCGCTTTCCGGGCGAGGTGTTGACAGGCGGGGACTGGATCGACGCCGGGCGCGGGCACATCAGGGTGACGGCGATCCGCAATCCGGCAGAGCTGCCCTGGAACGGTGTGGATGTGGCGCTGGAATGCACCGGCATCTTCACGACCAGGGACAAGGCGGCGGCGCATCTGGCCAACGGGTCGCGGCGGGTGCTGGTCAGCGCGCCTTGCGACGGGGCCGACAAGACCGTGGTTTACGGCGTGAACCACTGCACGCTGACCGTTGCCGACATGGTGGTTTCAAACGCCTCCTGCACCACGAACTGCCTGTCTCCGGTCGCCAAGGCGCTGAACGATGCGATCGGGATCGAGAGGGGGATGATGACCACGATCCATTCCTATACCGGCGATCAGCCGACGCTGGATACGATGCACAAGGATCTGTATCGCAGCCGCGCGGCGGCGCTGAGCATGATCCCCACCAGCACGGGGGCGGCCAAGGCGGTGGGACTGGTGCTGCCCGATCTGAAGGGCAGGCTGGACGGTTTCGCAATCCGGGTGCCGACGCCGAATGTCAGCGTAGTGGACCTGAAGTTCATCGCCAGGCGCCCCACCAGCGTGGAGGAGATCAATGCTGTCGTGTGTGCCGCAGGGGATGGCCCGCTGAAGGGGATCCTTGGCTATACCGATAAAACGAACGTCAGTTCGGATTTCAACCACGACCCCCGGTCTTCGATCTTCCACCTCGACCAGACCAGGATGATGGACGGCACTTTGTGCAGCGTCCTGTCCTGGTACGACAACGAATGGGGGTTTTCCAACCGGATGGCCGATACGGCGGTTGCCATCGGAAGGCTGATCTGACGCGGCCCCGGACGCCCGAGAATATTTCTGACCAGATGAAAGGAGGCGAAGAGATGGCTTTGATCACGTTGCGGCAGTTGCTGGACCATGCGGCCGAGCATGGCTATGGCGTGCCCGCATTCAATATCAACAACATGGAGCAGGGGCTGGCGATCCTGAAGGCCGCCGAAGCCTGCGATGCGCCGGTGATCCTGCAAGCCAGCCGGGGTGCGCGCAGCTATGCGGGCGACATCATGCTGCGCCATATGGTGACGGCGCTGGCCGAGATGCATCCGGGCATTCCGATCTGTCTGCATCAGGACCACGGCAACAACGAGGCGACCTGCCTGTCGGCGATCCGCCACGGATTCACCAGCGTGATGATGGACGGCAGCCTGAGGGAGGATATGAAGACCCCCGCCGACTATGATTACAATGCCGCCATAACCGCCCGTGTGGCTGATGCGGCACATTGGGTCGGCGCAAGTGTCGAGGGGGAGCTGGGCGTCCTGGGATCTCTGGAAACCGGCGAGGCCGAGGCCGAGGACGGATCGGGCGCCGAGGGCAAGCTGGATGAAAATCAGCTGCTGACCGACCCGGACCAGGCGGCGGATTTCGTGGCGCGGACCGGGGTGGATGCGCTGGCCATTGCTTGCGGCACCAGCCACGGTGCCTACAAGTTCAGTCGCAAGCCGGATGGAGACATCCTGGCGATGCGGGTGATCGAGGCGATCCACGCGAAGATACCGAACACGCATCTGGTGATGCACGGCTCCAGCTCGGTCCCGCAGCATTTGCAGGATCTGATCAACGAAAGTGGCGGCCAGATGCTGCAGACCTGGGGCGTGCCGCTGGAAGAGATTGTCCGGGGCATCCGCCACGGTGTGCGCAAGGTGAACATCGACACCGATTGCCGGATGGCGATCACCGGGCAGTTTCGCAAGGTCGCCAAGGCCAGCCCGGCGGAATTCGATCCGCGCAAGTTCCTGATCCCGGCGATGAAAGAGATGGAGGCGCTGGTGAAGGAGCGGTTCGACGCTTTCGGCACCGCCGGTCGCGCCGCCGGTATCCGCGTGATCGGTCTGGACGAAATGGCGAAGCGTTACGCGACAGGCGCGCTTTCAACGGTGGCCCAGGCCGCCAGGGCTGCATGAGGAGGATGACCCATGGCTGACGGAGACAGCAAGACCCAGATCACCGACAAGAAGGAACGCTACAAGGCGGGTGTGCTGAAATATGCCCAGATGGGCTATTGGGATGGGGATTACGAACCGAAAGACACCGATCTTCTGGCGCTGTTCCGCATCACGCCGCAAGATGGGGTGGACCCGATCGAGGCGGCGGCGGCGGTGGCCGGGGAAAGCAGCACAGCAACCTGGACGGTGGTCTGGACCGACCGGCTGACCGCCTGCGACCAGTATCGCGCCAAGGCCTATCGGGTGGACCCGGTGCCCGGCACGCCGGGGCAGTATTTCTGCTATGTCGCCTATGACCTGATCCTGTTCGAGGAAGGCAGCATCGCCAACCTGACCGCCTCCATCATCGGGAATGTCTTCAGCTTCAAACCCTTGAGGGCGGCGCGGCTGGAGGACATGCGCCTGCCCGTCGCCTATGTGAAGACCTACAAGGGCCCGCCCACCGGGCTGATCGTGGAACGCGAGCGGTTGGACAAGTTCGGCCGCGCCCTTCTGGGGGCGACGACCAAACCCAAGCTGGGCCTGTCCGGCAAGAATTATGGCCGGGTCGTCTATGAAGGGCTGAAGGGTGGTCTCGACTTCATGAAGGATGACGAGAACATCAACTCGCAGCCCTTCATGCATTGGCGCGACCGGTTCCTGTATTGCATGGAGGCGGTGAACAAGGCGCAGGCCGAGACGGGCGAGATGAAGGGCCATTACCTGAACATCACCGCCGGGACGATGGAGGAGATGTATCGCCGCGCAGAGTTTGCCAAACAGCTGGGAAGCGTGATCGTGATGGTCGATCTGATCATCGGCTGGACGGCGATCCAGTCGATTTCCGAATGGTGCCGGCAGAACGACATGATCCTGCATATGCACCGGGCGGGGCACGGCACCTATACGCGGCAGAAGAGCCATGGGATCAGCTTCCGCGTCATTGCAAAATGGCTTCGGCTGGCGGGGGTGGATCATCTGCACACCGGCACGGCGGTGGGCAAGCTGGAGGGCGACCCGCCCACGGTGCAGGGCTATTACAACGTCTGCCGCGAGATGCTGAACCCCGTGGACCTGCAACGCGGCATCTATTTCGAGCAGGACTGGGCCGACATCAGGAAGGTGATGCCGGTCGCCAGCGGCGGCATCCATGCCGGGCAGATGCACCAGCTGCTGGACCTGTTCGGCGATGATGTGGTCTTGCAGTTCGGTGGCGGCACCATCGGGCATCCGATGGGCATCCAGGCCGGCGCGACGGCGAACCGCGTCGCGCTGGAGGCGATGACCCTGGCCCGCAACGAGGGGCGCGACATCGCCACCGAAGGCCCCGAAATCCTGCGCTCCGCCGCCAAGTGGTGCAAGCCGCTGGAGGCTGCCCTGGATACCTGGGGCAACATTTCGTTCAACTATGCGTCCACCGACACGTCGGACTTCGTGCCGCAAGTCTCGGCCGCGATGTAGGGAGAGAGAAGATGCGTATCACTCAGGGCTGCTTTTCCTTCCTGCCCGATCTGACCGATGAGCAGATCACCGCGCAGGTGGACCATTGCCTGTCGAAGGGCTGGGCGATCGGGATCGAACATACCGACGACCCGCATCCCCGGAACACCTATTGGGATATGTGGGGCAACCCGATGTTCGACCTGAAGGACGCCAAGGGCGTGATGATGGAGCTGGCCGATTGCCGCAAGGCGCAGGGTGACAGCTACATCCGCTTTTGCGCCTTTGATTCCACCCGTGGTTTCGAGACGGTGGTGATGAGTTTCATCGTCAACCGCCCGAAGGTGGAGCCGCGCATCCGCATGACGCGGACCGAGGTGGACGGGCGGGCGATCCGCTACATGCATGAGGTTTTGCGCTGAGGCCAGCGCCGGGGGGCTTCGCACCCCCCCGACCCCCTGCGGGATATTTGAGGACAGATGAAAGGATGGCGGATGGGCGAGACGGTCGATCTGCGGGCGGAGTTCGAGGAAAGCGGCGTAAGGGCGGTGCTTGAGGACCTGGATGCCGAGCTGGTGGGGCTGGCCCCGGTCAAGGCGCGGATCCGCGAGACGGCGGCCTTGTTGCTGGTGGATCGGGCGCGGCGGCAGCTGGGGATGGTGACGGGAACGCCGACGCTGCACATGTCCTTTACCGGCAATCCGGGCACCGGCAAGACGACAGTGGCGCTGAAGATGGCGGGGCTGCTGCATCGGTTGGGCTATGTCCGCAAGGGCCATCTGGTCAGCGTGACGCGTGACGATCTGGTGGGGCAGTATATCGGCCATACCGCGCCCAAGACGAAAGAGGTGCTGAAGAAGGCGATGGGCGGCGTGCTGTTCATCGACGAGGCCTATTACCTGTACAAACCCGACAACGAACGAGACTATGGCGCCGAGGCGATCGAGATCCTGTTGCAGGTGATGGAGAACAACCGCGACGATCTGGTGGTGATCCTGGCGGGCTATGCCGGGCGGATGGAGGATTTCTTCCAGTCCAATCCCGGCTTTCGCAGCCGGATCGCGCATCACATCGAATTTCCAGATTATTCGGATGAGGAATTGGGGCGCATTGCGACAGGCATGTTGGCCGATCAGGCCTATCGCCTGACCCTGGCGGCAAAGGCGGCGCTGGCGGAATATGTGGCCGCCCGCCGGGCGCTGCCGCATTTCGCCAATGCCCGGTCGATCCGCAATGCGCTGGACCGGGCGCGGCTGCGGCAGGCGAACCGGCTGTTTTCTTCCTCTGGCCCCGTCGACGCCGACGCGCTATCGACCATCGAGGAAGAGGACATCCGCGCCTCCCGCGTCTTTCTGGGCGGGCTGGCGCATGAACGAAAGGCAGCCGAATGACGTTTTCCCGCAAGATCAAGATCGCGCCGTCGATCCTGTCGGCCGATTTCGCCGATTTCGGCCGCGAGATTCAGGCCATTGAGGCCGAGGGCGCCGATTGGGTGCATGTCGATGTGATGGACGGGCATTTCGTGCCGAACCTGACCTTTGGCCCACCGGCGGTGGCGGCCTTCCGGCGCCATGTGAAGACGGTGATGGACGTGCATCTGATGATCGCCCCGGTCGATCCCAATATCGACGCCTATGCCAGGGCCGGGGCCGATATCCTGACCGCGCATATCGAGGCCGGGCCGCATATCCATCGCACCTTGCAGGCGATCCGCGGGGCGGGGATGAAGGCGGGCGTGGCGCTGAACCCCGGCACCCCGGCCGATGCGGTGGAGCATCTGCTGGATCTGGCCGACCTGATCTGTGTGATGACGGTGAACCCCGGCTTTGGCGGGCAGAAGTTCATCGACATGACGGCCAAGGTGCGCAAGTTGCGCACGATGATCGGCGACCGTCCGGTGCATATCGAGATTGATGGCGGCATGGATCCCACGACCGCGCCGCTGATGGTGGCGGCAGGGGCGGATGTGCTGGTGGCGGGTTCGGCGGTGTTCAAGGGCGGGTCGGTGGCCAGTCCTGCGGTCTACGGCCAGAACATCCGGGCCATCCGGGCGGCGGCAGAGGGGGCGGTCTGATGGCGGTCTCTCCTCCGGTCTGCGATTTCGGCTGGAAGGCGCCGGGGTTCCGGCTGCCTGCGACCGATGGGCAAAGCCATGATCTGAAGGACATCGCCGGCCCGAAAGGCACGCTGGTCATCTTCATCTGCAACCATTGCCCCTATGTGAAGGCCGTGCTGGACCGCATCATCCGCGATGCGGTGGACTTGCAGGCGATGGGGATCGGCGTGGCGGCGATTTCGTCGAACGACGCGGCGGCCTATCCCGAGGACAGTTTTGACGAGATGAAGAAGCTGAACCTGCCTTTCCCCTATCTTTACGACGAGACGCAAGAGGTGGCCCGCGCCTGGGGGGCCGCCTGCACGCCCGATTTCTTTGGTTTGGATGCCGATGGCGGGCTGCAATATCGCGGACGACTGGATGCCAGCGGCAAACAGCCCGTGCCGGAGGCGCGGCGCGAGTTGTTCGAGGCGATGAGGCAGGTGGCCGAAACCGGGCATGGCCCGACAGAGCAGGTCGCGTCGATGGGCTGTTCGATCAAGTGGAAGACGGAATGATCCTGATCTTCGATCTGGACGGCACGCTGATCGATTCCGCGCCCGATATCCATGCCGCAGCGAACCGGATGCTGGCAGGCGAGGGGGTGGAGCCTCTGGACCTGCCCACCATCACCAGCTTTATCGGCAACGGCCTGCCGAAGCTGGTTGAACGGGTGATGGCGGCGCGGGGGATGGACCCTGCGCGACACAAGGCGCTGACGCAGATCACGCTGGACCATTACAATGCCGATGCCACCACGCTGACCCGGCCCTATCCCGGCGTGCCGCAGGCCCTGCAGGCGCTGGAGGCGGCAGGTCATCGGCTGGCGCTTTGCACCAACAAGCCCGAAGCCCCGGCCCGTGCAGTGCTGGCCGATCTGGGCCTGGCCGGGCATTTCCCGGTGATTGTCGGGGGCGATACGCTGGCCGTCAACAAGCCCGACCCGGCCCCCGCGCTGGCCTGTGTCGAGGCCATGGGCGGCGGGGCGGCGGCCTATGTCGGCGACAGCGAAGTTGACGCTGAAACTGCGCAACGGGCCGGGTTGCCGTTCTATCTGTTCACCGAAGGCTATCGCAAATCCCCCGTTGCAGCCCTGCCGCACAAGGCTGTTTTCGCGGATTTTGCCGATCTGCCCGCCCTGATCGGCTGATCCTGCGCGCTGGTCCTGTTGCCGGTGGACGCTTGCCGCGATCGGGCCCATGGCTCTTGCATCCAGCCCCGCCTCCTGCCCCTATCCGCAAAGACAACGGATCGGAGACACCGATGAGCCAGTTTTGCCGAGACCTGACGCTTGCCATGGTGGCGCAGCCCAGTGTGACAGGGACCCCGGATGAATGCAGCTTTGGCCCCTGGCTGGCAGATCACCTGCGCAAGCAAGACCGTTTCGGCCCGGCCCCTGAGATCTGGAGCTTTCCGGTCGCCTCCGGTGACGGCCGCCACATCACTGCCCTGCTGATCCGGGGCCAGGGCACGCGCACGGTGGTGCTGACCGGGCATTATGACACGGTGACGGTTCAGGATTACGGCGATCTGGCACCTCTGGCGGGCCAGCCCGAGGCCCTGCGCGCGGCCTTGCTGGCCCGGTTGCAGGGGGCGACCGATCCGGCATCGTGCCGGGCGTCAAAGGACCTGGCGTCCGGGATATTCCTGCCGGGTCGCGGATTGCTGGACATGAAGGCGGGGCTGGCGGCCGGGCTGACGGCCATGGCCGCGATTGCAGCCGCCCCTTTTGACGGCAATCTGCTGTTTCTTGCAGTGCCGGATGAAGAGAATGCTTCGGCCGGGGCGCGGGCGGCGGCGGCGCATCTGGCCGCGCTGGCGGCGGAACGAGGCCTTTCGATTGCGGCCGCGATTAATCTTGATGCGATTGCCGATGATGGCGATGGCACGTCGGGGCGTGTTCTGGCCACGGGCACGGTGGGCAAGGTGCTGCCGACCGCCTTTGTGGTGGGGCGGCCGGTCCACGGCGGATTTGCGCTGCGCGGACTGAATGCGGCCGTGCTGGCCGGGGCGATTGCAGCACGCCTGGAATGGGCGCCGGAACTGACTGATGACAGCGGCGGATCACCCGGAACGGCGGCCAGCCTGCTGTCGGTCAAGGATGGCAAGACCGGGTATGACGTGACTGCGCCGGGCACGGCCTTTCTGTTCTGGAATGTCCTGCTGCACCGGCGCGATCCTTCAACCATCCTGCCGGTCGTCGCCGATCTGGTCGGTCAGGCTGTGCGCGGCTGTCTTGCCGATCTGGCCGGGCGTGCCGCACAATCGGGGCTGGCCGCGGATGCTCGGGCTCTGGAAACCGATGTGCCCGTTCTGACCTATGGCGCGCTGCGGGCCGAGGTTGCGGCCCGCGATCCCGGATTGGCCGATCATCTGGAGGGGGTTGCCAGGGCCAGCGCCGGGGCCGATCTGCCCGAACGCTGCCGCCGGATGACGGCGGCACTGTGGGAACGGTCGGGGCGGCAGGGGCCTGCGGTGGTGCTGGGGCTGGGCTCGATCCCCTACCTGGCAACGCAGGTCGATGACCGGGCCATCGCAGGCGCCATCGCCGGTTTTCTGGCAGACGCCCCGGCGCGGCTTGGGGTGCCGATTAACCGGACAAACTATTTCGCGGGCATCTCGGACATGAGCTTTTTCGGTCAGGCGGATGATGCGGTCTTTGCCCGGCTGGCGGAGGATACGCCGATCTGGCAACAGGCGGTCGGACTGGCACCCGGCGCGCTGGCACAGGTGCCCACGGTCAACCTTGGCCCCTGGGGCCGCGACTATCACAACCCGCTGGAACGGATGCACGAAGACTATGGCCTGCGCCAGTTGCCTGCGCTGATCGAGGATCTGACCCGTCGCTTTCTGGCGGCCTAAAGCCCGTTCACCGGCACTTTCAGCATCGGGCGTCCGTCGTGGTCGGTCGGCACCTCGCCCGCGCGCATGTTCACCTGCAACGACGGGATGATCAGTTTGGGCATCGACAGCGTGGCATCGCGGGCGGTGCGGAAGGCGATGAAGTCTTCGCGTGTCTTGCCGCCGCCGACATGGATGTTGTGCGCGCGTTCGTCGGCGACCGTGGTTTCCCAGCGAATCTCGCGCCCGTTCGGACCGTAGTCGTGGCACATGAACAGGCGCATCGCATCGGGCAGGGCCAGCACCTTCTGGATGCTGTCATACAATTCCCCGGCATCGCCGCCGGGAAAATCGGCGCGGGCCGATCCGCCGTCGGGCATGAACAGCGTATCGCCGACAAAGGCCGCATCGCCCATCACATGCACCATGCAGGCCGGGGTGTGGCCAGGCGTATGGATGCAGAAACACATCATGCCGCCGACGGCATAGGTATCGCCATCGCGGAACAGCGCATCGAACTGGCTGCCGTCGCGCTGGAATTCCGTCCCTTCGTTGAAGATCTTGCCGAACGTGTCCTGCACGACGGTGATCTTTTCGCCGATCCCGATCTTGCCGCCCAGTTCCTGCTGGATATAGGGCGCGGCGGAAAGATGGTCGGCATGGACATGGGTTTCGATGATCCAGTCCAGATGCAATCCCCGGTCGCGGATGAAGGCGATGATCCGGTCCGCGCCGTCATGGGTGATGCGCCCGGCCGCATAGTCGATGTCCATCACGCTGTCGACCACGGCGCAGGAGGCAGAGCCGGGGTCCTTGACCACATAGCTGATGGTATTTGTGGCGGCATCAAAGAAGGCCTCCACCTCGGGGCGGATCTGCAGGGTCAGGGGATAAGCGGACATCGGATATTCCCTCCTTGATCAGGTCTTCCGGCGGGCCAGCACCGCCCGCCCGATCAGCAGGCCCGCAGACAGGGCCGCGCAGAACAGCGCCACCTCGAACACGCCCGTCCCCAGGGCCGGCAGCGCCCCGCCGGGGCAAAAGCCAGCGATGCCCCATCCTAACCCGAAAACCGCCGATCCGCCCAGAAGCCTGAGGTCGATCACCCGGTCGGCGGGCAATTTGAAGCCCGGTTCGAACACCGGCCCCGGCCGTCGCAGCACGATCCGATAGCCGACGAATGTCACGGCCAGCGCCCCGCCCATGACAAAGATCAGGCTGGGGTCCCAGGTTCCGGCGATGTCGAAGAAGTTCAGCACCTTGGCCGGGTTTCCCATGCCTGCGACCATGATGCCCAGACCGAAGATGACGCCGATCAGATAGGGGATTGCCAGCTTCACGGTCCTATCCTCCGATCACATGGCGGATGACATGCACGGTCAGGAACGCCGACAGCATGAACGTGATCACCGCCGCAAATGACCGTGGCGACAACCGGGCCAACCCGCAGATTCCGTGCCCGGATGTGCATCCGCCGCCGAAGGTGACGCCGACCCCGACCAACAGCCCGCCGATGATGACCGCCGGGGTTCCCACTGGAACCTGCACCTGCGGGATCTGCCCGGTGGTCAAAAGCAGGATCGGCGGGGCCGAAACCATCCCCGCGATCAGGGCCGCCCGCCATTGCCAGTCGGCACGCGAGGCCGGACGCAGAAATCCCGACAGGATGCCCGTTGCGCCCAGAACCCGGCCCAGCGTCAGCATCAGCAGCACGGCCGCCAGCCCGATCAACCCGCCGCCAGACAGGCTTTGCCAGGGTGTGAACGCGGTTTCCAAATGTCGCCTCCCTTTGGTGCCTGCCGCGGATGCGTCGGGCGCAGGGCGGTGCCGTCACTTTGAAGAATCCGCACAACGGATGCCAGAGGCTCCGGCTACATCAGCGGGCGTTTTTCAAGCGGCTCCGGTGCAGATCCGGCAAAGGCGGCCAGCTTGGAGCGGTCCCTGATCTGCAACATCCCGTCGCTCCACCGCGCCAGCCCCTGTTTGCGCAAAAGCATCAGTGTCTTGTTGGTATGCACCAGCGACAGGCCCAGCGCATCGGCCAGATCCTGTTGCCGGAACGCCAGAGGCACCGCGCCATTCCGGTCCAGCCCCACCGCCCGCAGCCGGTGATGGATGCGCAGCAACGCCCAGGCGACGCGTTGTCCGGCGGTTCGCTGGCCCACGGCCGCAAGGGTTTCGCCCAGGAAATGCTCTTCGACGGCGGCGATCCAGGTCAGGTCATAGGCCCGCCCCGGATGGGCCTTGAACATGTTCCACAGATCGGCGCGGTTGAAGACACACAGCAGCATCGGGGTGCTGGCCTCGACCGAATGCTTCATCTCGCCCATGATTCCGGCCTGCAATCCGATGAAGTCGCCCGGAAACAGGAAGTTGATCACCTGTCGCTGACCATCCTCCAGCGATTTGTAGCGCGTGCCCATGCCGGACAGCACCGTGTAAAGCTGCGGGCTGTTCGCGCCTTCCATCAGCAGGGTCGTCCCCGCCGTCACGGTCAGCTCACCTGCCTTGAACCGCTGCATGAAGGCCAGTTCATCCTCGCTCATCGGCAGGAAATAGTCGCAGCGGCGCAACGGGCATTTGTCGCAGCGGATGGGCATTCTGACGGGCCTCCTATGTCGCAGTTTAATGCGCGGCGCGCTGAAACGTTCCACCCCTGACAAAGGAAATGCGAAAGGGGACATTCATGCAGATGGGGGAAGACGGCCCGGCCCGCCCGGTCTTCGTCATCGTGCTGCCCGAGATTCTGGTGGCACAGGACCTGGAGATCATGATCCGTGACATCCTGCCCGATGCCGCGGTGGTGGTGGCCCGGACCCTGGACGAAACCGCAGCGATCCTGCCGCCGGGCCGGATTGTGGCGGCGGTCGTGCAGCAGGCCCCTGCGCGGGCTGCCGCCACGGATATGGGGGAAAGGTTGCGCGCGGATGGCGGTCGCTTCGTGATGCTGGACCCCGATCCTTCGGATCAGCTGCCCCAGGGCTGGGCCTCCATGCCGCTGCCCTTTGTCGAAGAGGATGTGGCCGCCTTGATCAGGGACTGCGTGCCACGATCCGCCGGATAGCAGACGCCGGACAAACGAAAGGGGGCAGGGACTGCTCATCCCCTGCCCCCGCAGCATGATCCCCGTTGGACCATGCCCCGCCCGAACCGGCGGCTGTCGGAAAAACTCAGTCGTGGTAGCGCGTCCTTGCCAGTTTGAACCCCGCATCCCGCAGGCAGCGTTCGCTGTAGATCCGATCGCGCTTGCCCCAGATGCGGGCGTCCTTGGCGCAATGACGGGGCAGCAGGCGTTCCGAGATGCCTTCGCGGCGCAGGCAGCGTTCGGGATAGACGGTCACGCTGCGGCGCTCTCCTTCGAACTCCATCGCGCAGACCGACGGGACCACCGGCACATGTTCCCGCCGCTTCTTCTTGTAGAAGGGTTCCGGGGCAGGGGCCGAGGACGGTTTCTTGCGGTCGTCCCTGTCGTTGACCTCGTGAATGATGGCGCCCACCACCAGCGCGGCGACCAGCGCCTTGGCGATGTCGTCCCTGTCCGCGGCCCGTGCCGGAAGCGCGGCCCCCAGCGCCAGCGCCAGCGCGGCCGCACCTGCGGTCAGCATCCAGCCCATGCGACGGGGCGATGGACGGGTATCGGCTTTGGCGCTGCGGGCGATGCGGATCGTCTCGACGCCGTTGGCGGAGATATGTGCGATGCTCATTCTGGCCTCCATCTGTTCGGCGGCCCCATGGTGCGGGCCGCAATCTGGTTGTGGGGACAACCTGGGGCGTGGGTTCGAAGACAGGCAATATCGCCACCATGCTAGGCCATAGCCGCAGTCTTCGCCGGGTCTGCTATGCGATAGCATTGCCTTCCCCCGCCGCCCGTTATTGAATATCGCTGGTCGCGGGCCCAATCTGGTCGGAACCCAACTGACCCGGCTCGGGGCAGTCTCCGCAAGGGAGCAAGGACATGAAGACCCCAATGCTGGCCACGGCCGTCGGTGCCCTGCTGGTGCTTGCCCTTTCCGGGGCGGCGCAGGCCGAATGCTATGCCGACTACAAGGCCAAGAAGGAACCGCCGCTTCAGCTGCATTACGGCGTGGCGCAGGTGTCCGATGCCAATTGCGCGCGCGGCGCGGCCGAGAGCGAGCTGGCACCCCGGCTGGCGGGCGATGGCTGGACCCTGCTGAATGTTCTCTCTACCTTCGGCCCCGAAGGTCTTGCCGAAAGGAAAGCGAGTGCCGGAGCCTATTTCCTCCGTTACTGACAGTCTGAAGACGGGCAACCGGGTGGTCGCCCTTGGCATCGGGGCCATCGTGCTGATCCTGTTCGGCGCGGCCCTGTTCCTGTTCCTGAACCTGCCCGATGCCAATGCCTTCAACGCGCGGGTCGAGCGGCTGTTCGTCGAGAACGACAACCTGACATCCGGGGCCGAGATCAAGCTGCTGGAGATTCTGGCGCAATCGGGCACCTCGTTCTCCGAAGTGCTGACCAGCTACCGGTCGGTGATCTTTGTTCTTCTGGTGTTCTCGACCGCGCTTCTGGTGGCGGCGCTGGTCTTCCTTGTCACCATCATCGCGCTGAACCGGCGGATTTCGGCGATCCAGCGTTCGGGCATCCAGGTGGCCAGCCTGATGATCAGCCGGGAATCCCGCGCGGTCTACATCAATGACCTGGAATTCCAGCTGACCGAGGCGGCGCTTGAGACGCTTTCGGTGCTGGCCGAGGCAAGAATGGATGACGAGGTGCTGTCGGGCGCGCAGATCGAGGCGGTGATTTCGGGCCGCAGCGAGGCCGATTGCGACGAGGCAGCCGGCGCGACCCGCGTCAAGCGCCTGCGCGATGCATTGGGCAACCAGCTGGTCAGCGAGCTGCTGGTCAAGACCATCGCCCGCCGCGGCTATATGCTGGCGGTGGGCAAGGATACGATCCGCATGATCTGACGGATGGCAGGCGAACGGCTGTTCAGGTGCAAGGGCGGGTCCGCGCGCATCAACCGCTTATGTCGGCTTTGCCGCGAAGAAGGGTTAACGGCGCATAAACGTAAAACGCGCCGCAAGACCATTGGCACAAGGTTCCCGATCATGCTGGCGAAATCGGGGGGCGTTACCAGCCCGTCACCCTGAGTGTCGCCGGAAAAACCCTGCCGCCGGGCGGTCCAAAGTTGGGAATCGGATCAATGTCGCGCGCGAACCAGCCCTGCCGCCGCCAGCCTGGCCAGCAGACGGGCGCTGTCGTCCTCCAGCCGCGGGACGGGTATGTCGGGAAAATTCCAGGCCAGCGCTTCGGCCAGATCGCGGGCGGACCCCGGCAGTTCCAGCATCTGCCAGATGGCATGGCCGATCGGGTTCAGTTCCCACAGCATCGTATCGTCGGGGTGCCAAAGATAGGCGGCGGCCCCATGGTGGCGCAGCCGGGCCATCGGATCGCGGATGAACACACAATCCGCAGCCACCGGGTCCGGGGAAAGATCACCTTCATGCGGCAGCCGCGGGGCGGTTGGCAGATCTGCGGGCAGAGCCATGCCAGGAGCAAGGCTTTGCAGGATCAGCGCCGTTGCTTCTTCCAGATCGGAATAGGTCAGCCGCAGACAGGGCTGCCCTGCGGTCAGCGCCTTTGCTCTGGCAAAGGCCGCTTCGGCCGAGGCAAAGCCTGTGATCGATTGGCGCAGCAGGGTCGAAAGTGCTTCGGCCGGGTCCAGCCGGTAAAGCTGCGCTGCGGTCCCCGGTTGCCGGTCCAGCAGCAGCACCGCCCCAATGGGCGCGATCGTGCCATGGGGCGCCTGATCGGGCACGGTGACATAGCCATAACGGTCATCCGACAGGATCATAGCAGTCTTGGCCAGATCGCGCAGTGCGGGGGCGCTTGCCGGGGCAGGCAGCCGCAGCCGGGGCGCAATGCCAAGCGCCACGCCCTCATTTGCGGGCGTGACGGGCAGCACATCATCAGAGAAGAATTGTACTCCGGGGGCCAGGGCCAGCCGGGTCAGCAACGTGCTTTTCCCTGCCCGTGCCGGACCTGTGACCAGAAGCAGGGTCCCACCGATCTGCACCGCCCCACCATGCAAGCCGATGACGTCGGGCTGCGCCTCGGCCCAGCCCTGCGACAGGTCGGCGAGCAGCGCGCAGATTGCGCTGGCCAGCGGCAGGTTTCCCGTCGGCCGGTCGATGAAACGCGACCGCAGATGATAAAGCCCGTCTCCGGTTGCGGCCACGGCGGCCAGCACATCAGCGGGTGGCCGACGACTGCGGGTGATCTGCGGGGCCCAGCCGGAAAGGCAGGCGGCAAGGCCCTGCAACAGGGCGGGGTCCGGGGTCAGAACCACCGGACCGGCTATGCCGGGAAAGCGCAGGGTGGCAAGTTCCGGCACGCTGCCCTCCGTCCGCTTAGCGCAGGATGTTGCGCAGCCAGTGCGGTGCCCAGCCACGCGCGCGGTGGTTGCCGCGCGAGGTGCCGGAATGGCTGCGCCGGCTCCGGTTATCCCCACGCGATGCGCCACCCGAATTGCCACGGGAATTGCCGCCCGAATTGCCACCGGAGTTTCCGCCTGAATTCCCGCTCGAATTGCCACTGGCGCGGGCCGCATCAAAGCCCACCATGGCGGGGGTTGCATAGGCCGCCCCGGCGGCCACGCCAAGGCGCACCAGCAGGCGGCGGCGCGACATGAGGTCAGAAGCTTTGCTCATTGGATCATCCTTTCTCTGGCTCTGTCGGCGCATCTGCCGACGATACAGAGAGAACGGGCTGCGCGTGGTGTTATTCCCCGCGCGGGGAAAGAATCGGCAGAATTTCGGTATCGGCCGAAATGTGACCTGTGGTGATGCATTGCCCAGGTGCGGTGACAAGCCCATTGCCAAAAACCTCGTCATGGCCGGCATCACCCAGATCGCGGGCGCAGGCGATCAGCCGGGCGGTGTGATCCTCAAGCGGCAGGCCGGGGGCGCGGGCGCGTTCCACCGCCAGGATCGCGGTGACGAAAGGGGCCGCATAAGAGGTGCCCGAGCGCAGCCGCCCGCCCGAGATCGAGGCCGCCGTCCAGAGGTTCACGCCCGGCGCGGCAAGGGTGACATAGGGCCCGCGGTTTGCCTGGCGGTAGGGTTGCAGCCCGGCATCCACCGCCGTGACCGCGATCACCTCGGGCCAGGCGGCGGGATAGACGGGGGCCGCACCCGGACCGCCATTTCCGGCGGCGGCCACCAGTCCGATCCCGGCCCCCGCCGCACGTTGCACCAGGGCTTGCAGCACAAAATTCTCGGGCCCGGAGAAGGACATGTTGATGACGGTGACGCCCGCGCCGACCAGATGGTCGATCGCCCCGGCCAGAGTATAGGCATCGGCGGCGTCCTGCCTGCCACTGCGATGGAATGCCTCGACCGCGTAAAGGTGGGCCAAGGGCAGCAGGCCCGGTGTGCGGCTGTCGATCCGTCCGATCAGAAGGGCGGCAATGGCGGTGCCATGCTGCCGCCCGGCGGCATCGCGCCTGCCCATATCCGGGGTCAGCACTGTCAGCTTCTGCCCGACCAGTGCCTCGTGGTCAGGGTTGATGGCGGTGTCTATCATGCCGATGCGGGGTGCCATCGCGCTTGGCCAGCCGGACCAGCCCACCATTTCCTGCGCCCCGCAATTTCCGTCTTCGCAAAGGAACTCGTCGGGGGTGTAAAGCGTGTTGCGGTCAGCGGGGGCGCCGGGGAAAAGCTCTGCCAGCTCGACCAAAGCCTGATCAGGGTTGCGCCCTGGCGGCAGACCAAGACGGTAAAGGCGCGATCCGGCCATCTGGTGTTGTTGCAGAACCGGATAGCCCGCCGCGATCAGCGCCGCCTCCGGCACCGTGTCGGGCAAGAGGAGCACCAGTTCCGGCAGGGGGCTGGGCGGTGCGGGTTGCGAGAGCGAGCCCCTGGCGTGACGCGGCGGATCAGTGCGGCGATTGTCATCCCCGCGCGAGGTGCCGCCCGAATTATCACCCGAACCACCCGAAGCCCCCGAGGCGCGGGCAGTGCCGATCCCGGTCAGCATCGGGGCCGCATAGGCCAGAGCGCCGCCTAATGTCAGCCGCGCCAGCAAGGACCTACGGCTGTGGTTCGTCGGGTCTGACATCGGTGTCTCTCTCTGGCTGTGGTCTGCTCCACCGATAAGAACGGGGCGGATGAACTTTTCATTCCCCCCTCCCGGCAACATATATTTGTCGCGGACCGGGAATAAAGATCGCAAGGCGTCGTTCTTCTTCCGAAAGACCGCAAGAGGGCCGAAATGGGCAGTGCCACCGACGAGATCAAGACCGAGATGATCCGGCTGCTGCCACGCCTGCGCGCCTTCGCGCGCAGCTTGACGCAAACCCGGCACGGGGCCGATGATCTGGTGCAGCAGACCTGCGAAAAGGCTCTGCGCCATATGGAGGGGTTCACCCCAGGCACGCGGCTGGATTCGTGGCTGTTCCGCATCATGCGCAACGGTTTCATCGACGAGACCCGCGCCCGGCGACGACTGGAGCCGATCGAGGATGTGGACGAGGCAGCGTTGGCGGGCGAAGACGGGCGCGAGACAACGCTGGCCCGGCTGCAACTGCGGGCGGTGGAGCGTGCAATGCTGGCCTTGCCGGAAGAACAGCGGGTGATCCTGATGCTCGTCTGTGTCGAGGGGATGCGATACCGAGAGGTGGCAGAGGCGCTGGAAATCCCTGAAGGCACGGTGATGAGCCGGCTGGCCCGAGCGCGGCGTGCGCTGGCTGCCATGCTGGAGGGCCGCGCGGCCAGAGCAGAGGCACGGGGATGAACAGGATGGATGTGACCGACGAAATGCTGATGGCACTTGCCGATGGCGAACTGGATGCCGAAACCGCCGCGCCGTTGCGGCGGCGGGTGGCCGAGGATGCGGAACTGAAGCGCAGACTGGCGCTGTTCGAAGACAGTGCCGCCGCGCTGAAGGCGGCCTTTGGCCCGGAACCGGTGCCCGATTCCCTGGTGCAGGCCATTCTGGCTGCGCCGGTGCAGGGGGACAGGGCAGACGGCGGGGGCAATGTCGTGCAATTGCGCCGTGATCTGCGCGGGTGGCCTGCGCTGACGGCGGCAGCGGCAATGCTGGCGCTGGCCTTTGGTCTGGGCGGCTATCTGATGGGTGCAATGGGCGGCGAGACGGTGTTCAGCCCGGTGGAATTTGCCAGCCTTGCCACCGGAAAAACCGTGCCCTTGCCTGGGGGCGGCACGCTGCGGATGCTGGGCAGCTATGAGACCGGTCAAGGTCTGTGCCGCATGTTGTCGGTCGAGACAGCCGGAACCGAGGCGCGGCAGATCCTGTGTCGAGAGGGTGCGGGGGCCGGGGCAGCCTGGCAGGTGGCGCTGCGTGTCGAAGTGCCTTCGACTGACGGCTTCCTGCCTGCCTCGGACGCGTTGAGCAGCACGGTCGACAGCTACCTGGATGGGATAGGCGCGGGCCCGGCGCTAGACCGCGCGGCGGAGGCGGCCGCTCTGGCGGGAGGCTGAGGCAGAGCCGAACAGCAGTTCAGGTCGCGGAGATGGTGGCCTGAAAGATGTTCGCCTGGGTTTCAAACCCAATCAACCTACTGCTGTTCTGCTGGGAGGCGGGTAATATCGTCAGGATTTTGGCTTCAGCCTCTCTCAGCGCCATGCTACGGGGGCGCATCATGGCGATCTCTTCCGCAGCAGCCTCGCGCAATCCTCGTCTCGGCATCCTTCTGATGGTGGCGACCGTGGCCACCTTCGCCGCGCAGGACGGGTTCAGCCGGGCGCTGGCCGGGGAATACAACACGCTGATGGTGGTGATGATCCGCTACTGGGCCTTTGCAGGATTCGTCATCCTGCTGGCCCTGCGGCGGCCCGAGGGGGCGCGGGCGGCGATCCGTTCGACCCGGCTTCCCGCCCATCTGCTGCGCGGCGCGCTTCTGGTTGCGGAAATCTGCCTGATCATCTGGGGATATACCCTGATCGGCCTGATCGAAAGCCATGCGATCTTTGCCATCTGCCCGCTTCTGGTGGTGGCCCTGTCCGGCCCCGTGCTGGGCGAACATCTCAGCTGGCAGCGCTGGGCGGCGGTCGCGGCGGGCATGGTCGGTGTGCTGGTGATCCTGCGTCCGGGCCTGGGGGTGTTCAGCTGGGCCGCCCTGCTGCCGCTGTCTTCGGCGCTTCTGTTCGCGCTTTATTCCGTGCTGACCCGGCTGACCACGCGGTCCGAGCCGACGTTTCCTGCGCTGTTCTGGCCCGCCGTGATCGGGGCGGCGCTGACCACGGCCATCGGCCTGCCGAACCTGGAGCCCGTGCGCCCCGAGCATCTGGCCCCACTGGCGATCTACAGCAGCCTGTCGATCCTGTCCCATTGGCTTTTGCTGAAGTGCTATGAACAGATCGAGGCGTCGCGCGTCCAGCCCTATGCCTATCTTCAGATTGTCTTCGTCACGCTTGTCGGGCTGACGGTGTTCGGCGAACACCTGTCGCTGCCGGTTGCCATCGGCACGGCAATCATCGTCGGTGCGGGGCTTTATGCGCTGGCGCAGGAAAGGCACGGGCGATGAGCGGCCCCGCCGTGCAGAATGTCCGGGCGGGGATCTGGCTGATGATCTTCACCAGCGTGATCTTCGCCGCGCAGGACGGAATCTCGCGGCATCTGGCGGGCAGCTACAATGTCTGGATGGTGGTGGCGATCCGCTTCTGGTTCTTCGCCGCCGTGGTGGTGGCGCTGGCCCTGCGGACGCCCGGCGGTATCCGCGCAGCGGGGCGAACGGTGTTTCCTTTGGTGCAACTGGCGCGCGGTCTGCTTCTGGTCTTCGAGATCTGCGTGATGGTCTTTGCCTTCACGAAACTTGGCCTGATCGAAAGCCATGCCGTCTTTACCATTTCTCCACTGCTGGTCGCGGCACTTTCCGGCCCGATCCTTGGGGAAAAGGTGGGCTGGCGGCGCTGGGCGGCCATCGGAGCGGGGTTCATCGGCGTGCTGATCATCCTTGATCCCGGTGCCGGTGTGCTGTCGATCTGGGCGCTGGTGCCGCTGGCGGCCGCGTTCCTTTACGCGCTTTACAACCTTCTGACGCGCTATGTGGCGCGGGGTGACAGCGCCGGCGTCAGCCTGTTCTGGACCGGCGTGGTCTGCGCCGCTGCGATCACCCCCTTCGGCATCGCGCATTGGCAGCCAATGACGGGGCCGGACTGGGGACTGATGGCAGTGCTATGCTGCACGGCGCTTCTGGGCCATTACACCCTGATCCGGGCCTATTCCCTGGCCGAAGCTTCGACCATCCAGCCCTTTGCCTATTTCCAGCTGGTCATCGTCGCCCTGATCGGACTGACGGTGTTCGGCGAGACGTTGCGGATCAATGTGATGATCGGGGCCGGTATCGTCGTTGCGGCCGGGCTGTTCACCCTGTGGCGGCAAAGAGTGCGGGCGCGCGAGGCTCATCGTGAGGCTTCGCCTCCTCTTCGCTGATCCCCCACTTGCTGATCGCCGCCGACGAGCGGAGGAACTCCGACGAGGAGGGTTTCCAAAGGTTGCCGACGTGGCCCCGCGGGCGTAGAACGCGAGGCAGCAGGCTGAAGGCCGCGAAGGAGACACCGATGCCCGCCCCGAAACCCGTCGTCCTGTGCATCCTTGACGGCTGGGGCATCGGCCCGGACCCGGCCACCAGCGCCCCGGCGCAGGCGAAGGTGCCCACCTTCAACCGGCTCTGGGCCACCTGCCCGCATGCAACACTGACCACCTTCGGCCCCGATGTCGGCCTGCCCACCGGCCAGATGGGGAATTCCGAGGTCGGCCATACCAACATCGGTGCGGGGCGTGTCGTCGCCATGGATCTTGGCCAGATAGACCTTGCCATCGAAAACGGCAGCTTTGCCACCGAACCCGCGTTGCGCGCCTTCATTGCCGCGCTGGAAGGATCGGGCGGGGTGGCGCATCTGGCGGGCTTGTGTTCGCCCGGCGGGGTCCATGCCCATCAGGCCCATATGGTCGAGGCCGCCCGCGTGATTGCGGCCGAGGGCATTCCGGTGCTGGTCCACGCCATCACCGACGGCCGCGACGTGGCCCCCAGTTCGGCCGCCGAACAGATCGCCGCGCTGGAGGCCGCGCTGCCGCCCGGTGCGCGCATCGCCACGGTGACGGGCCGGTATTACGCCATGGACCGCGACAACCGGTGGGATCGGGTGGAACAGGCATTCCGCGCCATGGTGCAGGGGCAGGGCGTGGCCCGCGCGGCATCGGCGCAAATGGCGATTGCGGCGGCCTATGCCGATGGGAAAACGGATGAATTCCTGCCTGCCACGGTGATCGGCGATTATGTCGGCATGAAGGATGGCGACGGGCTGTTCTTCCTGAACTTCCGCGCCGACCGCGCACGCGAGATTCTGGCGGCCATCGGCGACCCGGCCTTTGCGGCCTTTGCCACCGGCCCGCGCCCGAAGCTGGCTGCCAATCTGGGCATGGTCGATTATTCCACCGCCCACACCGCCTATATGTCCGCCGTCTTTCCAAAGAAGGACATCGTCAACACGCTGGGCGAATGGGTGGCGAAACAGGGCCTGCGCCAGTTCCGTCTGGCCGAGACCGAGAAATACCCCCATGTCACCTTTTTCCTGAACGGCGGGCGCGAAGCGCCGTTTCCCGGCGAAGACCGCCACATGCCGCTGTCGCCCAAGGTGGCGACCTATGACCTGCAACCGGAAATGAGCGCGCCCGAGGTCAGCGATCATTTCGTCAAGGCCATCGAGGCGGGATATGACCTGATCGTGGTCAATTACGCCAATCCCGATATGGTCGGCCACACCGGCAGCCTGCCCGCTGCCATCCGCGCGGTCGAGGCTGTGGATGCCGGGCTGACCCGCGCCGTGGCCGCTCTGGCACGGGCGGGCGGCGCGATGCTGATCTGCGCCGACCACGGCAATTGCGAGATGATGGTCGATCCGGTGACGGGCGGGCCCCATACCGCCCATACGCTGAACCCGGTGCCGGTGATCCTGGTCGGCGGGCCGCAGGGGGCTGCCTTGCGCAGCGGCGGCAGGCTGGCCGATCTGGCCCCCACGATCCTGGCGCTGATGGACCTGCCGCAGCCGCCCGAGATGACAGGGCAAAGCCTGCTGGCATGAGATTGCGCACCGCCGCCCTGCTGCTGATGCTGGCTGCCGCCCCGCTGCGGGCGGAAACGGCGGCCGAACAGGCCGCCGCAGCCGCGGCCGCCCTGGCCGAAGCGGTGACGGCGCTGGATGCCGCCACCAAGGCCCGTGACCGCGTGGCCGCCCTGACCCAGACCATCCGCGCCTATGAAGAGGGTCTGGCGGCCCTGCGCGAAGCCCTGCGTCAGGCCCAGCTGCGCGAGACCACGCTGACCCTGAACTTCAATGCCAAGCGCGACCGCATCGGGCAGCTTCTGGGCGTGCTGGCCCGGATGGAGGCCGATCCCGGCCCGCTTTTGCTGTTGCACCCCGATGGCCCGCTGGGCACGGCGCGGTCGGGCATGATCCTGGCCGAAGTCACCCCCGCCCTTCAGGCCGAGGCCGAGCAATTGAAGGCCGAACTGACCGAACTTGGCCAGTTGCGTGCCCTTCAGCTTTCGGCGGGCGAGACGCTTTCGGCCGGGCTGAAGGCGGCGCAAGAGGCCCGCGCCGCGCTCAGCCAGGCCATATCCGACCGCACCGACCTGCCGAAACGCTTTACCGAAGACCCCGAGGTGCTGAAGAACCTGCTGGACTCCGCCGATACGCTGGAATCCTTTGCGGCCGGGCTGTCGACCACAGATGATCCCGACGGCGGGTCCAGCTTTGCCACGGCAAAGGGCAACCTGCCGCTGCCGGTCTTCGGTGCCATCCTGCGCCGCCCCGGCGAGGCGGATGCCGCAGGCGTGCGCCGTCCCGGCCTGACGCTGGCCACCCGGCCCCGCGCCATCGTCACGGCACCCTGGCCCGCCACCATCCGTTATCTGGGGCCGCTGCTCGACTACGGAAATGTGATCGTGCTGGAACCCGGCGACGGCTATCTTCTCATTCTCGCCGGGCTGGACTCCGTCTATGGCGAGGTTGGAGAGGTGATCGCCGCAGGGGCGCCGCTGGGCCTGATGGGGGGCGGTGCGGCCGAAGGTTCGGAATTCACCGCCAGGCCCGAGGATGGCACTGGCGCGCAGGGAACGGAAACGCTTTACTTGGAACTCAGACAGGGCGCAGAGCCGGTGAACCCGATGGAATGGTTCGCCGCCACCGCCGCGACGGGAGACTGAACGACATGAAGAAACTGCTTCTGGCCACTGTCGGCGGCACGCTTGCCGGGGCGCTGTTCACCACGCAGCTGGCCGGGCCGCTGATTGCGCAGAACGCTTCGCATAACACCAGCGTCTATGAACAGCTGGATCTGTTCGGCGACATCTTCGAACGCATCCGCGCCCAATATGTCGAGCCGGTGGCGACCGACAAGCTGATCGAGGCCGCGATCAACGGCATGCTGACCTCGCTTGACCCGCATTCCTCCTATCTGTCCGCCAAGGATTTCGAGGACATGCAGGTCCAGACCAAGGGCGAATTCGGCGGCCTTGGCATCGAGGTCACGCAAGAGGAAGGCTTCGTCAAGGTCATCGCTCCGATGGATGACACCCCCGCCGCCGATGCGGGCATCCAGGCCGGCGATTTCATCACCCATGTGAACGGCGAGGCGATTTCCGGCCTGACGCTGGATCAGGCGGTCGACATGATGCGCGGCCCTGTCGGATCGGAAATCATCATCACGATCGCCCGCCAGGGCACGCCCGAACCCTTTGACGTGTCAATCATCCGCGACACGATCAAGCTGACCGCCGTCAAAGGCCGCGTGGTGGGCAAGGCCGTGGTGCTGCGCATCACCACCTTCAACGACCAGACCACCTCGGGCCTGAAGGCCGAGTTGCAGAAGGGGATCGAGGAACTGGGCGGGCCCGAGAACCTGGAAGGTGTGGTGATTGACCTGCGCAACAATCCCGGCGGGCTTTTGAACGAAGCGATCTCGGTCTCGGACGCCTTCCTTGAAACCGGAGAGATCGTCTCGACCCGCGGCCGCAACCCCCAGGATGGCGAACGTTACAACGCCAAGTCCGGCGATCTGATCGAAGGCAAGCCGATCGTGATCCTGATCAACGGCGGCTCGGCCTCGGCTTCGGAAATCGTGACCGGAGCCTTGCAGGATCATCGCCGGGCGATCGTGGTCGGCACCAAGAGCTTCGGCAAGGGCTCGGTCCAGACGCTGATCCCGCTGAAGGGCGATGGCGCGATGCGGCTGACGACGGCCCGCTACTACACGCCTTCGGGCCGGTCGATCCAGGCGCTTGGCATCTCGCCCGACATCGTGGTCCAGCAGCCGGCAAAGCCGGTGGATGCGGCGGCGGACCCGGCCAAGGAAGAACGCAAGACGACCTCCGAAGCCGATCTGCGCGGTGCCATCAGCAACGATTCGATGACCGAGGACGAGAAGAAACTGTATCAGGAAGAACAGGCCAAGGCCGTGGAAGCCGCCAAGCTGCGCGACGAGGATTACCAGCTGGCCTATGCGGTCGACATCCTGAAGGGGCTGTCGACCATCGGTCAGGCGGCACCCTGACCCGATGGCGCGCGGCCCGGAACCGAAAGGCCCCGGTGGCCTGCCCTATCGCCCCTGCGTGGGGGTGATGCTGGTCAATGCCGCCGGGCTGGTCTTCGCAGGCCAGCGCAAGGACAGCACGGTTCCGGCCTGGCAGATGCCCCAGGGCGGCATCGACGCTGGTGAAAAGCCACGCGAAGCCGCCTACCGCGAACTGTGGGAAGAAACCGGCGTCACCCGCGATCTGGTGAAATTCGTCGGCAAGACGCACGGCTGGGTGACATATGATTTGCCGCCCGAGCTGTTGGGCAAGGTCTGGGGCGGAAAATACGGCGGCCAGCGGCAGAAATGGTTCCTGTTCCGTTTTACCGGCAGTGACGACCAGATCCGCATCGACACCGAACACCCCGAGTTCGAAAGCTGGCGCTGGACCGACGTGGACGCGATGATCGCCGCCATCGTCCCTTTCAAACGCGCGGTCTACGAAGAGGTTGTCCGCAGCTTTCGCGCCTATCTGGCCTGAGGAAATTGCGCGCCTTGGCAGGCGCAAGTTTTTGTCTCGCCTCTGCGCGTTCCGCGCAACCGGCTCGGGTGCCTCCGGCGGGGGTATTTGTGCAAAGATGAAACCAACTGTTTTCATCTTTGTATAAATACCCTCAGGGGGTTTGGGGGCAGAATGCCCCTATCAGCCCGAGGAGGAGGCGAAGGCCGACGACGAGACAAAAGATCTGCGGCGCAAGCCGCTCCGCTTCGCAAGCGCGGGCTTGCGGCAAGACCTCCGGCAAGCGTAAAGCTTCGCCATGAACGAGCTTTCCTCATCTCCCCGCTGGATCGCTGCCGACTGGGGCACCTCCAACCTGCGGCTGTGTGCGGTTTCCGCCGATGGCAGCATTCTGGCCGAGGCCTCTTCCTCCGAGGGCATGGGCAGCCTAGCGCCGGAGCAGTTCGAAGCCGCCTTGCTGCGGCTGGCCGGCGGCTGGCTTGGCCCCGGCGTCACGCCGGTTCTGGCGGCGGGCATGGTGGGGGCGCGGCAGGGCTGGGTCGAGGCGCCCTATCGCGCCACCCCCTGCGCCCCGCTGGCCGCCGGGCAGTTGACCCGCGCGCCCTGTCGTGATCCGCGGATTGCCGTCTTCATCGCTCCGGGCCTGTCGCAGGCGCGGCCGACCGATGTTATGCGGGGCGAGGAAACCCAGATCGCCGGTGCCCTGGCGCTGTACCCGGAGTTCGATGGCGTCTTCTGCCTGCCCGGCACCCATTCCAAATGGGCCCGTGTCAGCGCTGGCGAGGTGGTCGGTTTCCAGACCTTCATGACCGGAGAGTTGTTTGCCCTGATCGCCGGTCAGTCCGTGCTGCGCCACAGTCTGACCGGGCAGGACAGCGACGAGGCGGCCTTTGACGCGGCGCTGTCTGATGCCCTGTCCCGCCCGGAACGGGTGGCGGCGCGGTTGTTCTCGATCCGGGCCGAAAGCCTGCTGTCGGGCCTTTCGCCTGCTGCCGCGCGGGGCCGTCTGTCGGGCCTGCTGATCGGCATGGAACTGGCCGCTGCCCGCCCCTACTGGCTGGGTCAGCGGGTGGCCCTGATCGGATCGGCCGGGCTTTGCACCAGCTATGCCAGGGCGCTGTCGGCGCAGGGCGTCCCGTCCGAAACCCTTGCCGCGGCCGATTGCACGCTGGCGGGCCTGTCCACCCTTTTGCCCGGAATACCACGATGACCCATCGCCCGCTGATCGCCATCCTGCGTGGCCTGACCCCGCCCGAAGCCTTGCCGGTGGCCGAGGCGCTGGTGCAGGCCGGGATCACCCGGATCGAAGTGCCGCTGAATTCGCCGCAGCCGCTGGTGTCGATCGCCGCCATGACGCAGGGGGTCGGAACCCATGCACAGATCGGGGCGGGCACGGTGCTGACGCCGCAGGATGTGGCGGATGTGGCCGGGGCCGGGGGAACATTGATCGTCTCGCCCGATGCCAATCCTGCCGTGATCGCCGAGACCCGGCGTCTGGGGCTGGAAAGCTGGCCCGGCGTGATGACGCCAACCGAATGCTTTGCCGCCCTGCGCGCGGGCGCGACCGGGCTGAAATTGTTTCCCGGCAGCATGATCGGCCCCGAGGGGCTGAAGGCCATCCGGGCCGTGCTGCCGAGGGGCACTCAGGTCTATGCGGTGGGCGGGGCAGGCCCGTCGAACTTTGCCGCCTGGATTGCGGCCGGGGCCGACGGGTTCGGCATCGGAACGGCGCTTTACACGCCCGGTCTGTCGCCCGCCGAGGTTGCCACCCGCGCCCGCGCCATCGTCTCGGCCTGGGAGGAAGCGCGATGATCTTCGACGCCCGTCCCTGCGCGTTGGGCGAAGGCCCGCTCTGGCACCCCGAACGCCGGCAACTGTTCTGGTTCGACATCCTTCACGCCCGGCTTCTGACCACTGGTCCCGGCGGGATGGAGGAATGGCGTTTCCCCGAGATGGTTTCGGCGGCGGGCTGGGTCAACCGGGATGAGATGGTCATCGCAGGCGAGGGCGGGCTCTGGCTGTTCAACCTGGCTACCGGCCAGCGCGACCGGTTGGCGACGGTGAAGGCCGGGCAGCCTGCGACGCGGTCGAATGACGGCCGGGCCGACCGGCAGGGCGGCTTCTGGTGGGGCACGATGGGCAAGCGCGGCGGGGATGACCCCGGCAAGGGCGCGATCTGGCGGTTCTGGCGCGGCGAGGTGCGCTGCCTGTTCCCCGGCCTGACCATTCCGAACTCCATCTGTTTCACCCCGGATGGCCGCCATGCCCATTTCTCGGACACGCTGACGCATCGGGTGATGAAGGTCGCGCTGGATGATCGTGGCTGGCCGGCCGGGGACCCGCAGGTCTTTCTGGATCTGTCGGCCGAGGGTCTTTTGCCGGATGGCGCGGTTGTCGATGCTGCGGGCGTGCTGTGGCTGGCGCAATGGGGGGCCGGGCGCGTGGCCGCCTATGGAACGGACGGGCAGTTCCTGCGCGCGGTCGCGGTCGGGGCGCCGCATTCTTCATGCCCGGCCTTTGGCGGGGCCGATCTGCGCACGGTCCATGTCACCACGGCGCAAGAGGGGATGAGTGTCGAGGCGCTGGCCGCCTGCCCCGATGCGGGCAAGGTCTTTGCGGTTGAAGGGGTTGCACAGGGGTTGCCGGAACCGCGGGTGCAGCTTTAGGCCAAGCCCGTCAGCCCAGGCGGATCGGTCCCGTCACCGGCAGAAAGGCCACGGCGTTCGGTCCCAGCCGCATCAGTCCACCCGCAAGCGCGACGGCCTGCGATGGCCCGACCAGTGTATCCGCACCTTCCAGCGTGATCTGCGTCGGCAGGGGCGACAGGTTGAACAGGCAGAGCAGGGCCCCCACGCCTTCACCGCGCTGAAAGGCCAGCACCGGCTCGACCGTATCGAAGAACCGCGTGCGCCCGTCGCGCAGCGCGGCCGATCCGCGCCGGAAGGCCAGCATGGCACGATAGCTTTCCAGCACCGATCCCTGACGCCCGTCCTGCGCCGCCACATTGCGCGCCAGTTGCGGGGCCTTGACCGGCAGCCAGGGCTTTCCGGTGCTGAACCCCCCGGTTTCGGACCCATCCCAGACCATCGGCGTGCGGGTGTTGTCGCGTCCCACGGGGGCGGGCCAGAAGGCGATGCCCTGCGGATCGGTCAGTTCCTCGAACCCCAGCGCGGTATCGGTCTGGCCCAGTTCCTCGGCCTGCCAGAGGCAGATCGAGCCTTCGAAAGACAGCAGCAGCGCCCCGGCCTGCTTGGCCAGAAGGTCCTGATCCGCCCCCTCTGCCGCCCAGCGGGTGACATGGCGCGGCACGTCATGGTTGGAGAAGGCCCACATCGGCCAACCCTTTGGCGCGCCGTCGAAAAAGCCCTGAATCCGGTCGCGGAAGAAGGCCGCGGAATAATCATCGCCCAGCATTTCAAAGCTGTAGCATTGCTGCAACCGGCCCGGCGCGGTGTATTCGCCCATCATGCGGATGGCGTGATGCGCCTCGCCCATCTCGCCGACTGCGGCCGCGCCATATTCGTCCAGCACCGCCCGGATCCGCTCCATCCACGCCAGGTTTTCCGGGCGGTTCTTGTCGAACAGGTGATATTGCATGCCGTAGGGATTGGCCTCGGGCTGGTCCTTCTCGCGGTAGTCGGCCGGATTGTCGCGCAACAGGGGATCGTGGAAGAAATAGTTGACCGTATCGAAGCGGAAGCCATCGACGCCGCGATCCAGCCAGAACCGCAACACCGACAGCGCCCAGTCCTGCACATCGGGGTTGTGATAGTTGAAGTCTGGCTGGGACGACAGAAAGTTGTGCAAATAGAATTGCTTGCGTCGTGCGTCCCAGGCCCAGGCCGACCCGCCGAAGACCGACAGCCAGTTGTTCGGCGGGGTGCCGTCGTGGCGCGGATCGGCCCAGACATACCAGTCGGCGCGCGGGTTGCTGCGATCTGCACGGGATTCGGCAAAGAACGGATGGGCGTCCGAGGAATGCGACAGCACCTGATCAATGATGATCTTCAGCCCCAGATCATGCGCCCGCGCCACCAGGGCATCGAAATCCGCCAGGGTGCCGAAGACCGGATCGACGTCGCAATAATCGCTGACGTCATAGCCCATGTCCTTCATCGGACTGCGAAAAAACGGCGACAGCCAGACCGAATCCACCCCCAGACCGGCCAGATAGGGCAGGCGGGCGGTGATGCCGGGCAGGTCGCCCACGCCATCGCCGTTGCTGTCCTGAAATGACCGAGGATAGACCTGATAGGTCACTGCGCCACGCCACCATTCCCCCGCCATCACCGCCCCCGCACCCGTGGTTTCCCTGCTTCTAGCCGGGCGCGGCGGTGCTGAAAAGCGCGCTGCGCCGGATGGGGGGCAAACGCCAGGAAATGCTGAAAAAATGGCGTATGGGCGGGGTCTGCTGCGCGTATGGCTGACGTATGGCAAACGTATGGCTGTTCGCGCGGGGGGGTGCAAGGGGTGGCACGCATCCCCGGCCCGCGCCCTGTCGCAAGCTGCCGATCCGGCCGGACGGGCGTTTGCAATCGCTCGCCGCCTGATTGTCCCCATCACAATTCTGAATTTGACCCTGCCCTTGCGCGGGGCCATGGTCCGGCCCGCGCATGTGCCCGGAGACCCAGATGCAGGCCAAGGCCCCCCTGATCACCCCCGTCCTGATTGCCGGATCGGTGATCCTGATGCTGGGATTTGCCATCCGCGCCAGTTTCGGCGTGTTCCAGATCCCCATCGCCGAAGGGTTCGGCTGGGCGCGGGCCGAATTTTCGCTGGCCATCGCCATCCAGAACCTGGCCTGGGGGATCGGCCAGCCGCTGTTCGGCATGGTGGCCGAACGCTTTGGCGACCGGAAGGCCATCGTCGCGGGGGCGCTGATGTATGCGGCGGGGCTGATCCTGTCGGCCTATGCGGTGACGCCGGGGCAGATGCAGTTGCTGGAAATCCTTGTCGGCTTTGGCATCGCGGGCACCGGGTTCGGTGTGATCCTGGCCATCGTCGGCCGCGCCGCCGCGCCCGAACATCGCAGCATGGCGCTGGGCATCGGCACCGCCGCAGGATCGGCCGGGCAGGTGATCGGCGCGCCCTTTGCCGAATTCCTGCTGCAAACCATGCAGATGAGCTGGCAATCGGTGTTCCTGGTCTTTGCCGCCATCATCCTGCTGTCGCTGTTCGCGCTGCCCTTCATCCGGTCGCCGCATGTCGCCAGCAAGCAGGAGCTGGAGGAAACCATGGGGCAGGTGCTGGTCAAGGCGATCAAGGACCCGTCCTATACGCTGATCTTCCTGGGCTTCTTTTCCTGCGGCTATCAGCTGGCCTTCATCACCGCGCATTTCCCGGCCTTCGTGACCGAACTGTGCGGCCCGATCGACCCCGGCGGCATGCTGTCGATGATCGGCATCACCACCACTTCGGCGCTGGGCGCGGTTTCCATTGCCATCATCGGCATGTTCAACATCGCGGGCACGCTGACGGCGGGCTGGCTGGGCAAGCGCTATACCAAGAAATACCTGCTGTTCGGCATCTATGTCGGGCGGACCCTTGCCGCTGCGGTCTTCATCCTGATGCCGATCACGCCGACATCGGTTCTGGTCTTCTCGGCGGTGATGGGGTCCTTGTGGCTGGCCACGGTGCCGCTGACCAGCGGGTTGGTCGCGCATATCTATGGCCTGCGCTACATGGGCACGCTGTATGGCTTTGTCTTCCTGTCGCATCAGATCGGCGGTTTTCTGGGCGTCTGGCTGGGCGGCAGGATGTATGATCTGAACGGCGACTATACGCTGGTCTGGTGGATCGGCGTGGGCGTCGGAGCGTTTTCGGCGCTGGTGCATCTGCCGATCCGCGAACGGCAGCTGACCCCGCAGGCGGCCTGAGCGGATCACAATCAGCGACATATCGCGTCGCTTTTCGGAAAGTTCCTTGCGCGTCCGGGGATAGCCTTTCCCCATGGCCCGCAAGCGAACCCGCACCCGTCGCGCAACCGACTACACGCGCCTGACCAACCCCTTCGCACCGCAGCGGTTGTGGCGCGACGAGGATGTTGCCCGCCTGCATGACGCCGCGCTGACCGTGCTGCGGGATCTGGGGCTGCGCATCCTGCTGCCTGAAGCGCGCGACATCCTTGCCGCCGCCGGGGCGCGCGTCGACGGGGACATGGTGTTCATCGGCCCCGAGATCGTGGCCGAGGCCCTGCGCACCGCGCCGAAATCCTGGCGCCTGCGCGCGGCCGATCCGGCGCATGAGCGCGATTATGCCGCCGGGCAGATCCTGTTCGGCCCCGGTGCCGGATGCCCCAATGTGACCGATCGGCTGCGCGGCCGCCGCGCCGGCAGTCTGGACAGCTATCTGGAAACCCTGACGCTGCAACAGGCGTTCGATGTGATCCACATCCACGGCCCTTCGGCCGAACCGCAGGACGTGCCCGCGCACTTGCGCCATTATGCGATGATGCAGGGCCAGATGACCCATGGCACGAAGCCGATGTTCGTCTATGCCCGCGGCCGCGCGCAACTGGACGACAGTTTCGAGATGATCCGGCTGGGGCTGGGTCTGTCCGAAGACGACTGGGCATCCGGCAGCTGGTGCTACACGGTGATCAACTCCAACTCTCCGCGCCAGCTGGATGTGCCGATGGCGCAGGGGATCATCGACTTTGCCCGCGCCGGGCAGATGAGCATCATCACCCCGTTCTGCCTGGCCGGGGCGATGGCACCCGTCACCGTGGCGGGGGCGCTGGTCCTGCAACATGCCGAGGCGCTGGGCTGCATCGCGCTGGCGCAGATGGCGCGGCCCGGTTCGCCGGTCAGCTATGGCGGGTTTTCGTCGAATGTCGACATGAAATCCGGGGCCCCGGCCTTTGGCACGCCCGAGCATCTGAAGATGCAGCTGGGCAGCGGGCAGTTGGCGCGGCATATCGGCCTGCCGTGGCGGTCGGCCAGCGGGGCGGCGTCGAATGTGGCCGACATGCAGGCGGCGCAGGAAACCGGCAATGCGCTCTGGGGGGCGATGCTGGCACAGGCGACGCTGGTGGTGCATGCGGCGGGCTGGCTGGAGGGTGGGCTGAGCTTCGGCTACGAGAAGTTCATCAACGATGTCGAAGCCTTGCAGGTTCTGGCCGAGATGTGCGCCCCCACCGGCGCGAGTGAGGCCGACCTGGCGCTGGAGGCGCTGGCCGAAGTGCAGCCCGGCGGGCATTTCTTCGCCGCGGCGCATACGATGGAACGCTATGAAGGGGCCTTCTACGCGCCGCTTGTCGCGGATCTGAGCAATTTCGGCACCTGGAGCGCCGCCGGGGCGCAACCGTCGGATCAGCGCGCGACCGCGATCTGGCAACGCATCCTGGCCGAGGCGGAGCCGCCAGCGGGGGCGGATGCGGCGGCCGAACGGCTGGCCCCCTTCATCGCCCGCCGCACGGCGACAGGCGGCGCGCCGCCGCTGGAATGATCCGGGCTAGTTTTCCCCCATCGGCACCACGATCAGAACCTCCAGATCCCGGTCGGGCACATAATCGGTCTTTTCCACGACAAAGGTGGTGGGGCCGGTCTTCTGCACGCCATCGGCACAGAGCGAGATCACGTTGCCGGGCGCGCCCTTGTCCAGCGTCAGGCGGAACCTGCCGATCGGCCCGGCCCAGCTGTTCGCGGTGCGCAGCACATAGGAGATGTTCCAGGAGGTGCCGTAATTGTTGTCACTGGCCATCTCATGACTGGTCAGAATTCTGGCCATCGCCTTGGACGTGCCCTCGTCGATGCAATACTGATCGACCAGATAATCCTGCCAGTCTTCGGGCGGATGCGACCAGTAGAACAGCCCGCCGGGTGGAAGGTTGTCATAGTCATGATGCACCCGCACCTCCTGCCCGGCCGGAAAGGTCTGCGTCCAGTGATAGCGCCAGACGATCGACCAATAGGCCCAGACATCCTCGCCCACATTCTGCGCCGGATCGCCCGCCTGATATTCGGCCAGCCCCAGCGCCGCGACCTCGGCCCGCTGTGCGGGGGACAGCGCCAGCAGCGCCGCCCGCACCTTTTCGACCTCCAGCGTCAGGGGCAGGCCCAGCCGGGCCAGATCCGCCGTCACATCGCGCCCCGGACTGTCGTACTGCGCCGAGGGCGGGCGGCTTTCGTCATAGCCCTCTTCGATCACCGCGATCCGGTCGATCGTCACCGGCACCGCCAGCCCGTCGACCGTGGCGCTGAAATTCACCAGATTCTCGCGCCCGGTCTCCTGAGGCAGGTTCATCATCGATTCCCATTGCCCCCAGACCGAGACGGGGGGAAGCGGAAAGATCACCTCGCCGGTCACATCGGCGGCGGTGATGTTGCGGAAGATGTAATCCACCGCGACCTTGTCCATGCTGATGAACAGGTCTTCCTCGACCATGGCCACCGCATCGGTCTGGCCGAAGGTCAGCCCGGTGGCGGACAGCCCGCCCCAGCCGTCATTGGCGGCGGCAGGCTGGGAGAGGACGGGGAGGACGGAAAGGGCGGCTGCGAGGACTGTTACAAGGACGGGCAGGGGGCGCATGGACATCCTCCGGTTCTATGGGCGGCATCTGACGCCTTGTCCCCGTCCTGCGCAAGCGTGTCGGCGGGGCGGAGCCGGAGTTTTCAAAAAACTCCGGCGCGAATTCCGGGCGGAATTCGCCCCCTTGCACCCGGCGGCGGGCCTTGCGACAACCCTGGACCGGACGGAGGTTTGCCATGCGCATCGGGATTGCCACGCTTATGCTCGGCTATGTGCTGAGCCAGTTCTACCGCGCCTTTCTGGCCGTGCTGGCACCGGTGCTGGAGACCGATCTCGGTGCCACCAAGGCCGATCTTGCCACCGCCTCGGGGGCCTGGTTCCTGGCCTTTGCGCTGATGCAACTGCCGGTGGGCGAGGCGCTGGACCGCATCGGCCCCCGCCTGACCACGGCTGCCGCGCTGCTGGTCGGCGCGGTCGGGGCGGCGCTGTTCGCTGCCGCCGGATCTCCGGCCATGCTGACCGTGGCGATGGCGCTGATCGGCGTGGGCTGTTCGCCGGTGCTGATGGCCAGCTATTTCATCTTCGCGCGCGAATTCAGCCCGGCCGTCTTCGGCACCCTTGCCGGTGTCACCATCGGCATCGGCAGCCTTGGCAATATCGGGGCGTCTCTGCCGCTGACGATGGCGGTCGAATCCTTCGGCTGGCGCGGCACGGTCTGGGTGCTGGCGGGGGTGACGGCGCTGGCGGGGCTAGTGGTTGCGGCGCTGGTCCGCGATCCGGCCCGCGCGCCGAAGGGTGACGGCGGATCGGTGCTGACGCTGCTGAAGATGCCGGCGCTCTGGCCCGTCTTCATCATGATGATCGTCTGCTATGCGCCGCCCGCCGGCCTGCGCGGGTTGTGGCTGGGCCCCTATTTCACCGATGTCCATGGCTTCACTCGCCCCGAAGTGGGGCAGGCGAGCCTGTGGATGGGGCTGGCCATGGTGCTGGGCAGCTTTGCCTATGGCCCGCTGGACCGCTGGCTGGGCACGCGCAAATGGGTGATCTTCACCGGCAATGCGCTGCTGCTGGCCTGTCTGGCGGCGCTGTGGCTGATGCCGGGGGCGGGGCCGGGGCTGGCGCTTCTCTTGTTCGTCGGGGTCGGGTTCTTCGGGGCCACCTTCCCCATCGTGATGGCGCATGGCCGCGCCTTCCTGCCGCCGCAGCTGACCGGGCGTGGCGTGGCGCTGATCAACCTGTGCGGCATCGGATCGGCCGGGGTGATGCAGGTGGTGACGGGGCGGCTGCATGCCGCACTGGCCCTGCCCGAGGGGGTGGCCAATTCTGCCCCGCCGGTGACGCCCTATCTGGGGCTGTTCCTGTTCTACACGGTCTTTGTCGCGGCGGGTCTGGCGGTCTATCTGTTCTCGCAGGACCGCACCGATTAGGCCAATTCGGCACCGTCTGCGAATCCGCTTTCCCCTTGCGGCGCGTTGCGCTAACAGCCCCCCGTTCCCGGCTTTGGGAACGGTGAATGGAGAGACCCCGATGGGCTACAAGGTCGTCGTCGCGGGTGCCACGGGCAACGTGGGCCGCGAAATGCTGAACATCCTCGCCGAGCGCGAGTTCCCGGTGGACGAGATCGCTGCGCTGGCATCGCGCAAGTCGCTTGGTACCGAAGTCAGCTTTGGCGACAAGACTATCAAGACCAAGGACCTCGCCACCTTCGACTTCACCGGCTGGGACATCGCCCTGTTCGCCGTCGGCTCCGGCCCGACCAAGGAATTCGCGCCGAAGGCCGCGGCGGCGGGTTGCATCGTGATCGACAACTCGTCGCTCTACCGCTACGACCCCGACATTCCGCTGATCGTGCCCGAGGTGAATGCCGATGCGATCATGGGCTATGCCAAGCGCAACATCATCGCCAACCCCAATTGCAGCACCGCGCAGATGGTGGTGGCGCTGAAGCCGCTGCATGACCGGGCGAAGATCAAGCGCGTGGTGGTGGCAACCTACCAGTCGGTCTCGGGCGCCGGCAAGGAAGGCATGGACGAGCTGTGGAACCAGACCAAGGCGGTCTACAACCCCACCGACGACGTGCCGCCGTCGAAGTTCACCAAGCAGATCGCCTTCAACGTGATCCCGCATATCGACGTGTTCCTGGATTCCGGCGAGACCAAGGAAGAATGGAAGATGGTGGCCGAGACCAAGAAGATCCTTGATCCTAAGATCAAGGTGACGGCGACCTGCGTACGGGTGCCGGTCTTCGTCGGCCATTCCGAGGCGATCAACATCGAGTTCGAGGAGCCGCTGGACTGGCAGGAGGCGCAGGATATCCTGCGCGAGGCACCGGGCATCATGCTGGTCGACAAGCGCGAGGCCGGTGGCTACGTCACCCCGATCGAATGCGTCGGCGAATATGCCACCTATGTCAGCCGGGTGCGCGAGGATTCGACGGTGGAAAACGGGCTGAGCCTGTGGTGCGTCAGCGACAATCTGCGCAAGGGGGCTGCCCTGAACGCGGTGCAGATCGCCGAGGTTCTGGGCCAACGGGTGCTGAAGAAGGGTTAAGCCTTTCTTTACCGAGTCTTGAGAGGGTCCCGGCCATGGCCGAGACCCTTTTCCATTGTGACGATGCCCTTTGGATGCGTTTTGCCGCGCTGTGCCGGGCACGCGACGAAACCCCCGGTGCCGTGCTGCGCGACCTGATCCGGCTGGAGTTGAAGCGCCACGACAGCCGCAAGGCGAGGAGTGACGCAGTCATCGACGAGCGGCTCCTCGTTCGACTTCGTCTCCTCGTCGCCGAGGCGCTGGCGGCGTCCGAAAGTTGGCCGGACCTGCAAGCCGCGCTGCGGGAGCGCGGGCTTCGCTTCGTTCCCTCTGGCGGCGGTCTCCTCCTTGCCGACTTCGCCAGCGGCAAATCCCTTGCCAAGTCCAGCCAGGTCGGCCCGGCCTATCTGACTCTTGTCCGCCGTTTCGGCGCAGGGTTTCCCGGCCATCCGCGCCCCGGACTTGCCGCGCTGGCGCTGGCCGGGGGATGAGCTTTCGTCTTGCGCCCGCCAGCCCTTCGCGGTTTCCTTGGCCTTTCCACGGAAAGGCCGCGCCATGATCTCACCCCTCCTTGCCCTGAACGACGGCCACCGGATGCCACAGCTCGGCTTCGGGCTTTGGCAGGTGCCGGGCCCGGTCACGGCCGATGTCACCGCCACTGCCCTGCGGCTTGGCTATCGGCTGATCGACGGTGCCGCCGCCTACCGGAACGAGGAGGGGCAGGGCGCGGGCCTGCGCGATTCGACCCTGCCGCGCGATCAGATCTTCGTCACGACGAAGATCTGGAACAGCGATCAGGGCTTTGACGCCACCCTGCGCGCGGCCGAGGCCAGCCTTGCCCGCCTTGGCCTTGATCATGTCGATCTGCTGCTGATCCACTGGCCCTGCCCGTCGCGCGATCTGTATCCCGACACATGGCACGCCCTGATCCGGCTGCGCGAGGAAGGCCGTGCCCGGTCGATCGGGGTGTCGAATTTCAACGAAGGTCATCTGCAACGCATCATCGGCGAAACCGGCGTGGTGCCTGTGGTCAACCAGATCGAGATCAATCCCCGGCTTCAGCAACCTGCGCTGCGCGCCTTTCACGCCGCCCATGGCATCGTCACCCAAAGCTGGACACCGCTTGGCCAGGGGCGCAGTTTCGATGCCCCGCCGGTGCTGGCAGCCGCTGCCCGCACCGGCCGCAGCCCGGCGCAGATCATCCTGCGCTGGCATATCCAGATCGGGGCCGCCGTCATCCCGCGGTCGACCCGCGAAGCCGGGCTGAGGGAAAACCTTAATCTGTTCGACTTCAGCCTGACCGATGCCGAGATGGCCGCAATCGCCACGCTGGACGAGGCCAGCCGATGCGGGCCGGACCCCGCCGTCTTCGAGATGCAGTAACCCCCTTGGACGCGCCCGGCCCGCCGATCCTTGGGCCGGGTTTCCCCGTCTTGCCCGGCCCCCTGCACAGGTCTAGCCTGCCGCCAGTCCTGCCATGAGGTGCCCCATGCGTCCCGTTCTTGCCGCCCTTTTCGCCTCGGCCGCCTTTCCGGTTCTGGCCGACACGATCCCCGCCACCAGCGCCGTGACCGCCGTCACGGTCTATCCGCAGGGGGCCAAGGTGACGCGGCAGATCACCGTCACCCTTCCCTCGGCCGGCGCGCATGAGTTGCTGGTCACGGACATGCCTGCGGGCACCGAAGCGGGGCTGATGCAGATCGCCGCGCCCGAGGGGCTGCAACACGGGGCGTTTTCCCTGCGCGCCGACCGGCTGCCGCCACGTGACGACACCCTGACCCCCGAACAGGAGGCCGCCAGGGCCGAGGTCGAGCGGCTGGAAGCGGCCGAGCGCGCGGCATTCGCCGCGCTGGATGCGGTGCAGGCCCGGATCGACGCCGCCAATGCGCGTGCCGCTTTCCTGGCGTCGTTCACCGGCGGGCTGCCCGACAATGCCACCCCGGAAAGTCTGGCGGCCATGGCGGCAACCATCGGCACCGAAACCCTTGCCGCCCGGCAAGAGGCCGCTGCCGCGCGTGTCGACCTTTGGCCCGCGCAGAAGGCGCTGGGCGATGTGCAAGAGGCGCTGGCCAAGGCGCGCGACGCACTGGCCGCCCTGCCGACGGGCGATGCTGACTATACCGCGCTGTCGCTTGCCATCGTGGCCGAGGCGGCGGGCGAGGCCACCCTGACCGTGACGCATTACATCGACGCCGCAGGCTGGCGGCCGTTCTACGAGATCAACCTGACCCGGCAGGGGGATGCCGCACTGAGCATGGACCGGTCGGTCCTTGTCACCCAATACACCGGCGAAGACTGGTCCGGGGTGGACCTTACCCTGTCTTCCTCGCGCCCGGCGGAACAATCCTGGCCTTCGTCGCTTTGGCCCGAGTTGCGGTCGATCGCCAAGGATGAGCCGGTTCTCTACGAGGCCGACGATGCCCGCATGGCCGCCGGCGCCGCCCCGGCGATGGAGGCCATGCCGGTCCCTGCCCCGATCACGGCGGCTGCTGCGATGGAGGGCGATACCGTCGTCTATATCTACCCCCGCAAGGTGGATGTCGCCTCGGGGGTCGAGGATCTGCGGCTGCCGCTGGACCGGCTGGGCTTTGCCCCGGTGGTCGAGGCCCGCGCCGTTGCCCGCTGGGACAGTTCGGCCTTTGTCATGGCGCGCTTCGTCAGCACCGATGAGCCGATCCTGCCCGGCGATGCCCTGTTGTTCCGCGAAGGTGTGCTGGTCGGCAGCGCAGCCCTGGGTGCCATCGCCCCCGGCGCGGAAACCGAGCTGGCCTTCGGCGCGCTGGATACCATCCGCATCACCCGCGAGATGCCGCAGCGCGCGGGCGGCGAGACGGGGATCTTCACCACGGCGAACCAGCAAAGCGAGGCGGTGGTGATCAAGGTCGAAAACCTGGGGGGAGAATCCTGGCCGGTGCGTCTGATGGACCAGGTGCCCTATTCGGAGCAGGATGATCTTGTGATCGAAACCATTGCCAGCCCGGAGCCGACGGAAACCGATGTCGATGGCCAGCGCGGCATTCTGGCCTGGGATTTCACCCTTCAGGGCGGAGAGCAGAAGTCGTTCGAGTTGGGCTATGTGATGACCTGGCCCGAAGGGATGATCCTGCGCTGAACGGGGGGCAGGGTCTGCCGTGAAACCGGCCCTGCCCCCGGATCCTGTCATGCAAGATGCCGGTCCGGCGTGTCCTTGCGCGTCTTCCACAGCGACCAGCCCACACCGGCGGCCAGGATGGCGAAAGTCACGCCCAGCGAAACCGAGGCCGGGAATTTCGCCAGACCGAACAGATCGGCCACGAAGACCTTGGAGCCGATGAAGACCAGCAGCACACCCAGCGCATATTTCAGATAGTGGAAGCGGTGGATGATCGCGGCCAGCGCGAAATACAGCGCGCGCAGGCCGAGGATGGCAAAGATGTTCGAGGTGTAGACGATGAAGGTGTCGGTGGTGATCGCAAACACCGCCGGGATCGAATCCACCGCAAAAATCAGGTCGGCAAGTTCCACCATCACCAGCGCCAGAAACAGCGGTGTTGCATAGGTCGCCATCCGGCCGGTTCCGGGATCCGGCTGGCGGGTGAAGAAGTCATTGCCGTGCAGATCCTCGGTCACGCGCATCCGGCGGCGCAGAAAGCCAAGCACAGGGTTCTTCGAGATGTCGACCTGGGTTTCGTCCGTCACCAGCATCTTGATGCCGGTGAAGATCAGGAAGGCGGCGAAAATATACAGGATCCAGTGATATTCGCTGACCAGCGCCGCACCAAAGCCGATCATCAGCCCGCGCAGCACGATCACGCCCAGGATGCCCCAGAACAGCACCCGGTGCTGATACTGGCGGGGGATGGCGAAATAGGTGAAGATCATTGCGATGACGAAGACATTGTCCATCGCCAGCGTCTTTTCCACGATGAAGGCGGTCAGATACAGCCCCGCCGATTCGGCCCCCATCTGCCACCAGACGAACCCGCCGAAGGCCAGGCCAAGGCTGATGTAGAAGGCCGACAGCGTCAGGCTGCGGCGCACCCCGATCTCGCGGTTGCCGCGGTTGAGGATGCCGAGGTCAAGCGCAAGCAGCACGATCACGGTTGCGATGAAGGTCAGCCACATCCAGGCCGGCGTGCCGAGAAAGTCGGTAAGAAGGAAGTCCATCCCCTGTGTCCCTGTTCAGGCGCACGATGGACAGGCAGACGGAAGACCGCTGCAGGGCAGGTGCCGGGCTGACCATCGGACGCAGATTGTCCGATTGCGGTCCGACATCACGGCTGGTCGCCGTCAGAGGGGCCCGGCCCGCGGGTTCCACATGGGGAATGGCGGGCGCGATTCAAGGGGCGGGGCGGAAAAAGGCTTGAAGCCCGGTCGCGCGCAGGGCTATGCGCAAGGCGCAACCGGAGGACAGACATGAGCCTGAACACATTCGGCCATCTCTACCGTGTCACGACCTGGGGTGAAAGCCACGGGCCGGCGATCGGCTGCACGGTGGACGGCTGCCCGCCCGGCGTGGCGCTGACCGAGGCCGACATTCAGCCCTGGCTGGATAGACGCAGGCCCGGCACGTCGAAATTCACCACCCAGCGCCAGGAGGCGGACGAGGTGCGCATCCTGTCAGGCGTGTTCGACGGGATGACGACCGGCACGCCGATCCAGCTGATGATCGAGAACACCGACCAGCGGTCCAAGGATTACGGCGATATTGCCAGCCAGTTCCGCCCCGGTCATGCCGATGTCACCTATCACCTGAAATATGGCGTGCGGGATTATCGCGGCGGCGGGCGGTCCTCGGCGCGGGAAACCGCCAGCCGGGTGGCGGCGGGCGGGGTGGCGCGGGCGGTGCTGGCTTCGCTGGTGCCGGGGCTGAAGATCACCGGCTATATGGTGCAGATGGGCACGAAGGCGATCGACCGCAGCCGGTTCGATGCGGATCAGATCGGCCAGAACCCGTTCTGGTGCCCGGATGCGGCGATGGCTGCCGACTGGGCCGTCTATCTGGATGACCTGCGCAAGGCGCATAATTCGGTGGGTGCGGTGATCGAAGTGGTGGCCGACGGCGTGCCCCCCGGTCTGGGCGCGCCGCTATACGGCAAGCTTGATGCCGATCTGGCGGCGGCGATGATGTCGATCAACGCGGTCAAGGGCGTCGAGATCGGCGCGGGCATGGCGGCGGCGGCGCTGACCGGGGTCGAGAATGCCGATGAAATGGCGATGGGCCCCGATGGCCTTCGCTTCGGTTCAAACCACGCGGGCGGCATTCTGGGCGGGATTTCGACCGGGCAGCCGGTGGTCTGCCGGTTCGCGGTCAAGCCGACCAGTTCGATCCTGACACCGCGCCAGTCGGTCAACACGGCCGGAGAGGCGGTCGAAGTGGTGACGAAGGGCCGGCACGACCCCTGCGTCGGCATCCGCGCCGTGCCGGTGGGCGAGGCGATGATGGCCTGCGTGCTGCTGGACCACCTGTTGCTGGATCGGGCGCAGACCGGTGGGCAGCGCGGACGGATCGGCCCGGCCCGCTGACGGGCTTCTTTCCCTTCTGGAAATATCCTGCGGCGTATGCCGCCGGTCCTGCCGCGGGTTCGAGGGAGCGGCGGCATGCTGGAGGGGTGCAAGACCCCTCCAGCGGCCGGTCGGGGGCGATCAGTCGCCCGCCCCTTCCATGGCGGAATGATCCATGGCGTCATGATCCATCGCGTCATGATCCGCGCCGCGCGGCGGATCGACCATGAATTCCACCTCGATCCGGCCGGCATGTTCGAAGATCAGCGTGGCCTTGACCATGTCACCTTCGGTCAGCGTGCCTTTCAGGCCCATCAGCATGACATGCAGCCCACCCGGTTCCAGCAGCACGGTGTCGCCTGCGGGGATCTCGATCGAGTCGAGATGGGTCATCTTGGCCACGCCATCGGCCCCGACCTCGGAGATATGCAGTTCGGCCTTGGCCGAGGCATCGGTTTCGACGCCGATCAGCCTGTCGGCCTCGGCTCCGCTGTTCGCAATGCCCATGAAGCCACCGGCGGCCTTTGCGGTGGCGGCCGGCTGGGGAATGTTGGGGTGGATGATCTCGATATCGCCCGCCGTGACGCCATGGGCATGGGCTGCGGTCGAAATCAGAAGGGCAGTGATCAGGCCGAATGCGAATTTCATGATGGTTTCCTTGCAGATTGGGATCGGACCCGGACGCATGCCGGGCATTGTTCGCGGCAAAGCCGCCGAGAGATGACGTGAGGGTTACGCCTGGGGCGGTGCGCGCGGGGAGTGCGACAGATCCTGCACCGCGGACAGGACCGTGTCCTGCCGGGGCGCGCCGATTTCGGCCAGCAGGGTCAGCCCGGCATCCTGCACGATGCCCTGCGGGGGCGGCAGGTCGGCAGCAGCGGAAAGCTGGCAGACCGGGCATTTGTCACGGCCGGGCATCCCCGGATCGTCGGCCGTGCCGCAAAGATCGGCCATGCCGCCCCCGGCCAGCATGAAGCCCTGCCAGGCGTTGTCCGATGCGCTGGGGGCGCGATGCGCAAGGCCGGTCGCCAGAAGGGCGAACGTGACCAGGGCGATCAGGGTCGCCCGGCGCAGGGGCAGGAACAATCCGGCTGACATGGTGCCAGTCATGCCCGATGGAGGCCGGGGAATCAACGCGCGAATCCGCGCAGTTCGGCCCGTCGGCCGGGTGGGCAGGGTGCCGTGGCGGCGGGATGCATGGTCAACAGCGCCTCAAGCCCGCAATTGCCCTGCACCAGATCCTGCAGGGTCACGCCATCCAGTTCCTGATAGAACGCTTCGACCGCGCGGGCGATATAGCCGTGCAGCCGGCAGGTGTCGATCAGGGGACAGGTGTTGGTCGCCGGGTCGAAACATTCGGCAAAGGGCACGCCGGATTCGAACAGCCGGAACACCTGCCCGACCGAGATCGCTGTCGCCGGGCGGGCCAGGTGCAGGCCGCCCATCCGGCCGCGCTGGGTGGCGACGAAGCCGTTCTGCTGCAACTGATGGATCACCTGCGCCAGATGGTTGCCCGAGGCATTGCACGCCATGGCGATATCCGCCGACCGCACGATCCGGCCGTCATTCACCGCGCAATGCATCAGCACGCGGGCGGCAAGATTGGTGCGGGTGGTCAGGCGCATGAGATACTCCGGGCCGGGATAGATGCATCGGTTACACCGGATTTCGGCGGGCGTATCTGATCTGGATCAGTTTCCGCGCGTTCCGGCCCGGATCCGAGCCAGCATTTCGCGCAACATCGGCACCCGGCGCGGCCGGAAGCTTTGCTCCAGCAGCGTGACGCCGGTCATCTGGTGCAGGTGAAAACGACGGTAATCCTGGCGCAGGTGACAGAAGGCCAGGCAGATCAGGCTGCGGTCCAGAAAGACCACCGACAGCGGCCAGATCTGGCGCCGGGTGGCCACCCCGGCCTTGTCGACATAGTCGATCCGAAGTGCGCGTTCGTCCCAGATCGCCTCGCGCACCACGGCCATATGATCGGGGGCCGGGGCGCGTTTTTCATAGCGATAAAGTTGGTGCGCGGTGTGCAGCGCCTGCGCCTGCACCCTGTCGGGCAGGGTGGCGATGATCTTTGACAGCGCGGTATCGGCGGCCCTGGCCAGCGCCGGATCCCCGGCCAGCCGGATTTCGGCCAGGCCCAGGGTCAGGGCCTCGACCTCAAGCCGGGTCAGCATCTGAGGCGGAAGGGCGGGGTCTTCGGCAAGGGTGTAGCCATAGCCCGCAGCACCGTCGATCAGCGCACCGCCTGCGCGCAGGGCCTCGATGTCACGATAGAGCTGGCGCGGCGACACGCCGGTTTCTTCGGCCAGCCGGGCCGCCGTGACCGGCGCGGGCAGGCTGCGCAGCGCGGCAAGCAGACGGAAAAGACGGTCGGCGCGTGGCATCTGATGCTGACGGTTTCTGGCAGGATGCCTGTGCCATACCATGCCCCATCAGAAACGTGAAACCGAAAGGACCCAACCATGCTGACCCTGTTTCATTCGCCCCACAGCCGGTCATCAGCCATCGTCGCGCTGGTCGAGGAAATGGGCATCGCCGACCGGATCAGGGTGCAGGTGGTGTCGATCCCGCGCGTCGATGGCACCGGCCGCCGCGATCCCGCGAATCCGCACCCGGAAGGCAAGGTGCCCGCGCTGCTGCATGACGGCCGGGTGATCACCGAACGCGGGGCCATCATCCTGCATCTTTGCGCGCTGTTCCCCGAAACCGGGATGGCCCCGCTGCCCGGCACGCCGGACTGGGGCATGTTTGCCAGCTGGATGGCCTGGTATCAGGGCGTGCTGGAGCCGGTGCTGATCCTGAAGGCGGCGGGCATCGAACACCCTTATCTGACCGGCGCGATCCGCGGTGCCGAAGAGGCGACGGCCCGTATACGTGCGGCACTGGAGCAGGGACCCTGGCTGATGGGCGACCGCTTTTCGGCCGCCGATGTGCTGGTTCACAGCCCCTATGCCTGGTTCACCGACATGACGCCGGATGACCCGCTGATCCGCGACTGGGTGGAACGCTGCAAGGCCCGGCCCAGCCGGCTGCGGGTGCTGGAAGACGATCTGGCGCAGTTGCCAAAGGTGGCCTGACAGCAGGCGCGCCCGGATCAGCCCGAAGCGGCGATGCGGGCGCGCTGCACCAGAAGGATGCCGATCATGGTGACGGCGATCCCGATCACATCCCAGCCATGCAGGCTTTCGCCCAAGAGCAGGATGGCGACGATCACGCCGAAGGCCGGGTTCAGGAAATGGAAGGCAGCGGCCCGGATGGTGCCGATGTCGCCGACCAGCCGGAACCAGATCAGCGTTGCGGCAAGGCCGGGGCCAAGGATCTGCCAGACAAAGGCGGCCCAGAATGCCGCAGAGGGCGCGAAGTGAAAGGGTTCGGTCGCCAGGGCGATCACCGCCAGCGCAGCCGAACCGACCAGCATCTGCAACCCGACCACCATCAACACATTGCCGCCGGATGCGGCCCCGCCAAGGGTCAGCGTTGCCACCGCCAGCGCCAAAGCGCCAAGGACGCACAGCAGGATGCCGACGGGATCGGCCCCGCCGGTGACGCGGGTGCCCATGATCAGGGCCACGCCCAGAAACCCCGCGGCCAGCCCCGCCGCCGCCTGCGGGGAAATCCGCTCTCCTCTGAAGGCCCAGCCAAGTGCCGCCACCAGAAGCGGCATCGCGGCCGCGATGATGACCGCCAGCGATGCCTCGACCCATTGCAGTGCGATGAAGTTCAGGCCCAGGTAGATGGCGTTCTGGCACAGGCCGAACACCAGCACCGACAGCGCCTGCCCGCGGGTCAGCCGCAGGCTTTGCCCCAGCGCGTAGGCCAGCGCCACCGCCAGCAGGCCCGAGATGGCAAAGCGGAAGGCCAGCGCCGTCAGCGGCGGCGCATGGGCAACGATGATCCGCGCGGTGGCAAAGGCCGAGGACCAGAGCGCCACGAAAACCAGCCCCATGAGGATACTGCGCAGGGTCATCTGACGCTCCGGAACAGGCCGCATGAAAAAGGGGCTGTCACCAGGACAGCCCCGACACCCTTAACGGGAAGAACACTCAGCCGTTCACCAGATCCTTCAGAACCTTGGCGATGGCGAATTTCACGGTCTTGTCGGCGGGCTTGGTCATGGTCTCGCCGGTGGCGGGATTGCGGACCTGACGCTCGGGGCGGGCACGGCAGGCGACCTTGCCCAGGCCCGGCAGGGTGACGGTGCCGCCAGCCGCGACTTCCTTCGACACCACGGCGGCAATCGCATCCAGCGCGCCGGCGGCGGTCTTCTTGTCACTGCCCATCGCTTCGGCAACGGCAGCGACGAGTTGGGTCTTGGTCATCGGCTTGGACATTTCATTATCCCTTGTTTGGTTGTTCCAGTTTATCGGGCCCGTCTCCCGCAGGCCCCTCCCGGTGTTCGGGCCACGGTCCAGACACATGCTTTCGGGGTTGAAATCAAGCCCCAGATCGTTGCGTATCGCACATTTTCACAGGAAATTCGCGCGTCAAAGAAAGGCTGTTTCTTCGAAACTGCGCAATTTTCGGCTGTGAATCCGCTCCAGAGGCATTTCGCGCAGGCGCTCCATCGCGCGGATGCCGATCTGCAGGTGGCGGCTGACCTGCGTCTTGTAGAAATCCGAGGCCATGCCCGGCAGCTTCAATTCGCCATGCAGGGGCTTGTCGGACACGCAAAGAAGCGTGCCGTAGGGCACCCGGAAGCGGAACCCGTTGGCGGCGATGGTGGCGGATTCCATGTCCAGCGCCACGGCGCGGGATTGCGACAGGCGGCGGACCGGGCCGGACTGGTCGCGCAGTTCCCAGTTGCGGTTGTCGATGGTGGCCACGGTGCCGGTGCGCATGATCCGCTTCAACTCGAACCCTTCAAGCTGGGTGATCTCTTCCACCGCGTCTTCCAGCGCGATCTGGATTTCGGCCAGCGCGGGGATCGGCACCCAGCCGGGCAGGTCGTCGTCCAGAACGTGATCCTCGCGCAGATAGGCATGGGCCAGCACGAAATCACCCAGCGCCTGCGAGTTCCGCAGCCCGGCGCAATGGCCGACCATCAGCCAGGCATGCGGGCGCAGCACGGCGATATGATCGGTCGCGGTCTTGGCGTTCGACGGGCCGACGCCGATGTTGACCAGGGTGATGCCCTGACCGTCGGCGCGTTTCAGGTGATAGGTCGGCATCTGCGGCATCTTGGCGATCGGTTGCAGCATGCCGTCGGCCGTGGTGAGGATCTGGTTCCCGGTGGCGACAAAAGCGGTATAGCCCGATGCAGGATCCGCCAGCATGGCGCGGGCATAGGCTTCGAACTCGTCCACATAGAACTGATAGTTGGTGAACAGCACATGGTTCTGGAAATGCGCCGGATCGGTGGCGGTGTAATGCGCCAGCCGGGCCAGCGAATAATCCACCCTTTGCGCGGTAAAGGGGGCCAGCGGCATCGACCCGTCGGGATAGCGCGTCAAGACGCCGTTGACGATGTCGTCATTCGTCGTCGCAAGGTCCGGCACGTCGAAGACATCGCGCAGCGAGAAGTCCAGAACCCCCTCTTGCGGAACCGAGACGCCGGGATTGCCCGCCACGGCGAAATGCACCGGGATCGGGGTGGCCGAGGCCGCGACCTCGACCTGCACGCCATGGTTCTGGATCAAGAGGCCGATCTGCTGGATCAGATACTGACGGAACAAATCCGGCCGGGTGACGGTGGTGGCATAGGTGCCGGGGGCCGAGACATGGCCGAAGGCCAGCCTTGTATCGGCCCGGCTGAAGGTCGAGACGGTCAGCCGGATCTCGGGATAGAAGGCGCGGACACGGGCAGGCGGGCGGCCCCGGCTGACGGCCATGTTGAAATAATGCGACAGATGCGCCGTCGCCCGGCCATACAGCTCTTCCAGCCGGTTCACGGCGGCTTCGGCATCGGCAAAACTCTCGGGGGCGGGGCAGTCGGGAACAAGATAGGCCTGGGCGTCGTCGGTCATGATCAATCCGTCAGATGATCCGCCATATAACCCGAAACCCCCAAGGGGGCGCAAGTGACGGGTTGATGACAGCGGCACCCGCCGAACGGCCCTGGCGCGGCGGCCTAGAGATCCTGCGAGGTGTTGATGACCGGCGCAGTCAGGTCGTCATGGACGTGTCCCTTCTTCGTCGTGGGCGCAGGCGACACCGATGAGGCGTTGCCCTGTCTGGACACATAGACATGAAAGCAGGCTTCCCGGCCCGTGGCCGACTTGCACAGCACCGTCATGTGCAGCTGGGGGTCGGCCGATTTGTGGGGGCCGTTGATGACGCGGGCCTGATGCTTGTCGATCCATTCCTGCAGCCCCGCCCCGCCCGGCAGGGCAAGCGCATTGCGCAGAACGGCGCGCGCTTCGTTGAAGCCGAAGGCTGTGCCATTGACCCGGATCGTGCCACCCTTGTCGTGATCGACATTCCAGTTGAGCGCGAATTTCAGAGACATTCCGGCCTCCATCCCGATGCGCGGCAGCCTATACCCTGCGGCCCGCAAATCAAGATTGATCCGGCCGGTCCCGGCCCCTGGCCGCATGGCTTGCGGTGCCGGTGTCTTGCCGTGATACTCGGCCCCATGCCGACCCTGCTTTCCCTTGGACATGGCTATTCCGCTGCCGCCCTTGCGCGCCCGCTGCTGGCCGAAGGCTGGCGGGTGATCGGCACCACGCGATCGCCCGACAAGGCCGCCGCCCTGCGCCGTGCCGGGGTGGAGCCGCTGCTCTGGCCCGGCGATCTGGCCGCTGCGCTGGCAGGGGCGACACATGTCCTGGCCTCGGCCGCCCCCGATGAAGGGGGCGATCCGTTCCTGCGTGCCGTGCCGCAGATCGCGGCGGCCGGGGCAGGGTGGGTGGGCTATCTGTCGACGACCGCCGTCTATGGCGACCACCGCGGCGACTGGGTGGATGAAGAGACCCCGCTCACCCCGGCCTCGGACCGCGGGCGCTGGCGGGTGCTGGCCGAAGGGCAATGGCGCGCGTCGGGGCTGCCGGTCCATGTCTTCCGGCTGGCGGGCATCTACGGGCCGGGGCGTGGCCCGTTCGAAAAGCTGCGCAACGGCACGGCGCGGCGGATCGTGAAGCCGGGGCAGGTGTTCAGCCGGATTCACGTCGATGACATCGCGCAGGTCTTGCGCGCCTCGATGGCGCGGCCCGATCCCGGTGCCGTCTACAATCTCTGCGACGACGATCCCGCCCCGCCCGAAGATGTGCTGGCCGAAGCCGCCCGCCTGCTGGGCCTGCCGCTGCCGCCCGCGATTCCGTTCGATCAGGCCGGGATGACCCCGCTGGCCCGCAGCTTCTATGGCGAATCCAAGCGGGTCCGGAACGACAGGATCAAGCGCGACCTGGGCATCACCCTGCTTTATCCCGATTACCGCCGGGGGTTGGCGGCATTGCTGGCCGACGCCACTCCCGGCTCCTGACGTCCTTCATCTTTGCTCAAATACCCCACGGGGGTGCGGGGGTGTGAAACCCCCGCTCCTCGGCCGCCATCTCGCGCGGCGGGCGCGCCAGCAGGCCCTCTGTCACCTCGGACAGCGCCAGCGCCGCCGCACCATGGGCCCAAAGGAGGTCGCCCCAGGCATGGATCTCGATCGGCGGGCGCGGGCGGCCGGTGTTTATGGCCAGCGCCTCCATCTCGGACAGGGTCTCGTCGGCGTAAAGATAGTCATAGCGCATCCGCTCGCCCGACAGGATGATCAGCGCCGGGTCGAACAGGTTCACCACATTGGCCAGCCCGACCGCCAGATAGCGACCGGCGCGGCGAAAGATGCTGCGGGCGGTGGCATCCCCCGCCTTGGCCCGGTCATGCAGGCTTTCCAGCAGCACCGGGATCGGTGCCCCGTCGCGGTGCCCCCAGTCCAGCGCCGTCACCGCCTCGCGCGCCAGGGCATAATCGGCCACATAGGCTTCAAGACAGCCCCTTTGGCCGCAGCGGCACAGCGCCCCGTCAAGCTGCACCTTGGTGTGGCCCAGCTCCATCCCCAGACGCTGCGCGCCGCGATAGATGCGGTGGTTCATGACAAAGCCCATGCCGACGCCATGTTCGATGGTGACAACGGCGAAATCCGACAGGCTGCGCCCGGCCCCGAACCATAATTCGGCCAGCGCCACCAGATTGGCGTCATTGTCGATGATCACCGGCAGCCCCAGCCGGGCGGCGGCCGCGGCGGCCAGCGGCACCTGCCGCGCAGTCAGCACCGAAGACCACAGCGCCATGCCTTCGGCCCCGTCGACAAAGCCCGGCACGCCGATGCCGATGGCCGACAGATCGGCCCGCATCCTGCCCGCCTTTGCGCAGACCCGGTCCAGCAGGGTCTCGACCGCATCCAGCAACTCGTCCAGCGCCATCGGGCCGGGGCGGCGGGCGATCACGTCATCGGCCAGCCGCCGACCGGCAAAATCGACGATGACGCAGGTATGCTCGCGGTCCGACAGTTTCATTCCGGCGACGCAATGCGCCGCAGGCCGCACCCCCAGCGCCACGGCCGGGCGGCCGCGCCCCGCCTCGCCGTCGCGCGCGGAGGGGGTTTCCTCGATCAGCCCAACCTCGATCAGCTCTTGGGTCAGGGTTGTCACCGTCGCGGGCGACACCGCCAGATCCCTGGCCAGCTGGACGCGGGGAATCAGCCCGGCCGCCCGGATACGCTCGAACACCTGCTGACGCAGCGGACGCTGACCTTCGGACAGCGGCGGAATAAGCGGGCCAACCCCGCGCCGCCCTTCGCCTTGCCCGTCTCTTTGCATCCGCAGCGCCATTTCTTCACGATCAAAACAAATATCCGCCGATTTCAGGCGAATTTGGCCCGGCCTATCGCCGGAGGCAGGTTTTCCGTGCCGTCCCCAGCTTTGTCGCCGGAAGTTTACTTTGACAACTGAATTTATTGGCGGCAGGGTCGGCGGCTATGGCAGCCGCCTTTCGGGCGGGTCAGTTTGGGCGGAACAGGATGTATATCGGGCTGGATCTGGGCACCTCGGGGCTGAAGGGCATCCTGATCGACGCAGATCAGGCCGTGCTGGCCGAAGCGACGGCCCCCCTGACGGTGCAGCGCCCGGCCGAGGGCTGGAGCGAGCAATCCCCGGCCGACTGGATCGCCGCAGCCGAAACCGTGCTGGATGCGCTGTCGGCGCAGGAACTGGGTGCGGTCAGGGGCATCGGCCTGTCCGGCCATATGCACGGGGCGACGCTTCTGGATGCGTCGGATCAGGTGCTGCGGCCCTGCATCCTGTGGAACGACACCCGCGCCCATGCCGAGGCTGCGGCGCTGGATGCCGATCCGCAGTTCCGCCGCCTGTCGGGCAACATCGTCTTTCCGGGTTTCACCGCGCCAAAGCTGGTCTGGCTGGCCCGGCATGAACCCGCCCTGCGCGACCGGGTGGCCAGGGTGCTGCTGCCCAAGGATTACCTGCGGCTGTGGCTGACGGGCGAGCATGTGGCCGAAATGTCGGATGCGGCGGGAACAAGCTGGCTGGATACCGGCGCACGCGACTGGTCCGATGATCTGCTGGCGGCGACCGGGCTGCGCCGCGACCAGATGCCCCGGCTGGTGGAAGGGTCGGAAATCTCGGGGCAGTTGCGCGATACGCTGGCGGCGCGCTGGGGGCTGCCGAAGGGCGTGGTTGTGGCAGGCGGGGGCGGCGACAATGCCGCCTCGGGCGTGGGCGTCGGCGTGGTGCGCGCGGGCGAGGCGTTCGTTTCGCTGGGCACCAGCGGCGTGCTGTTCGCGGCCAATGACGGCTATCAGCCCGATCCCGCCACCGCCGTGCATACGTTCTGCCACGCCCTGCCGGACACCTGGCACCAGATGGGGGTGATCCTGGCCGCCAGCGATGCGCTGAACTGGTATGCCCGGCTGGTCGGGGCCGAAGCCGCCGTGCTGACCGGAGATCTGGGCCCCTTGCAGGCCCCCGGCAAGACGGTGTTCCTGCCCTATCTGGGCGGCGAACGCACGCCGCTGAATTCCGCTTCCGTGCGCGGGGCCTTCACCGGGCTTGAACATGCGACCGACCGGGCGGCGGGCACCCGCGCGGTGCTGGAAGGCATCACCTTTGCCATCCGCGACAGCCGCGATGCGCTGGCCGCGACGGGAACGCAGCTCAGGCATCTGCTGGCCGTGGGGGGCGGGTCGCGGTCGGACTACTGGCTGCGGCTGATCGCGACGGCGCTGGATGTGCCGGTGCAACTGCCGGTCGCCGGGGATTTCGGCGGGGCCTATGGCGCGGCACGGCTGGCGCTGATGGCGGCCACAGGGGCCGGGGCCGAAGTGGCCAGCCTGCCGAAAATCGCGCGGATCGTCGAGCCCGACCCAAGCCTGACCGCCGCCATGGATGCGGGCCATGCCCGGTTCCGCGCGGCCCGAGACAAGATCAAGGACCTCTGACATGACCGATTTCTTCAAGGGCATACCGCGGATCGGCTACGAAGGGCCGGACAGCCGCAACGAATTCGCCTTCCGCCACTACAACCCGGACGAGGTGGTTCTGGGCAAGCGGATGGAAGACCATCTGCGCTTTGCGGTGGCCTGGTGGCACAGCTTCGCCTGGCCCGGCGGCGACCCGTTCGGTGGCCAGACCTTCGAGCGGCCGTGGTTCGGCGACGGCATGGATCTGGCGCGGCTGAAGGCGGATGTGGCCTTCGAGCTGTTCGATATCCTCGGCGTGCCGTTCTATTGCTTTCACGACGCCGATGTGCGGCCCGAAGGCGCGACCTTCGCCGAAAGCCTGAAGAACCTGAACGGCATCGTCGATTATCTGGAGAAGAAACAGGAAACCCACAAGACGCGGCTGTTGTGGGGCACGTCCAACCTGTTCTCGCACCGGCGCTGGATGGCGGGGGCGGCAACCAACCCCGACCCGGATGTCTATGCCTATGCAGCGGCGACGGTGAAGGCGAACATGGATGCCACCCTGCGGCTGGGCGGGCAGAACTATGTGCTTTGGGGCGGCCGCGAAGGCTATGAGACGCTCTTGAACACCGACCTGAAAGCCGAACGCGACCACGCGGGCCGCTTTCTGCAACAGGTGGTGGACTACAAGCACAAGATCGGTTTCAAGGGCACCATCCTGATCGAGCCGAAGCCGCAGGAACCATCGAAGCACCAGTATGATTTCGACGTGGCGACGGTCTATGGCTTCCTCAAGGAATTCGGGCTTGAGAAAGAGGTGAAGACCAATATCGAACAGGGTCATGCCATTCTGGCAGGGCACAGTTTCGAGCATGAGATCGGGCTGGCGGCGGCCTTGGGGATTTTCGGGTCGATCGACATGAACCGGAACGATTACCAATCCGGCTGGGATACCGACCAGTTTCCGAACAACCATGCGGAAAAGGCGCTGGCCTTCTATGAAATCCTGAAAGCAGGCGGCTATACCACCGGCGGCACCAATTTCGACGCCAAGATCCGGCGGCAGAGCCTTGACCCCGAAGATCTGGTTCTGGCGCATGTCGGCGGCATGGACACCTGTGCGCGCGCCCTGAAATGCGCGGCGGCGATGCTGGAGGGGGGCGAACTGGAGACCGCGCGCCGCAACCGCTATGCCGGTTGGGAGACCGAAGCCGCAAAGGCGATGCTGGCTGGCAGCCTCGAAGCCGCAGCCGCCCGCGTTCCCGCCGAGAAGATCGAGCCGCAACCAAAATCCGGCCGGCAGGAGCGGCTGGAAAACCTGTGGAACCGCTATCTTTGACCGGGGATCGGCCGGGACGCGGCGACTGTCCTGGCCTTGGGCGTCACAAGTCTTGGTATATGGGGAACCTTTTGCAGAGGGCTTCGGCTTCGTTTCGGACCTTTGCCTCGACGGCGGCGTTTCCGGTTTCGCCGTTTGCGGCCAGGCCGTCGACGACCTCGGTGATCCAGGCCGCGATCTGGCGGAATTCGGGTTCGGCGAAGCCGCGTGTGGTGCCCGCCGGGGTGCCGAGGCGGATGCCGCTGGTGACGAAGGGCTTTTCGGGATCGAAGGGCACGCCGTTCTTGTTGCAGGTCAGATGGGCGCGGCCCAGGGCGGCCTCGGTCGCCTTGCCCGTCACCTTCTTCGGCCGCAGGTCGGCCAGGCACAGGTGGTTGTCGGTGCCGCCCGAGACGATGTCGATGCCGCCCTTCATCAGCTCATCGGCCAGCGCCGCCGCATTGGCCTTGACCTGGGCGGCATAGGCGCGGAACGAAGGCTCCAGCGCCTCGCCGAAGGCCACGGCCTTGGCGGCGATGACATGCATCAGGGGGCCGCCCTGCAATCCGGGGAAGACCGCCGAATTGATCTTCTTTGCAATATCTTCATCATTGCACAGGATCATGCCACCCCGAGGGCCCCGCAGGGATTTGTGCGTCGTGGTCGTCACCACATGGGCATGCGGGATGGGCGAGGCATGGACACCCCCTGCCACCAGCCCCGCGATATGCGCCATGTCGACATGGAGGTAAGCGCCGATCTCATCCGCAATCGTCCGGAAGGCGGCCCAGTCCCATTCGCGGCTGTAGGCGGTGCCGCCCGCCAGGATCAGCTTTGGCCGATGCTCCAGCGCCTTTTTGCGCACATCGTCCATGTCCAGCCGCTGATCCTGCCGGCGCACGCCATAGCTGACGACGTTGAACCATTTCCCGGACATGTTGACCGGGCTGCCATGGGTCAGGTGGCCGCCCGAGTTGAGGTCGAGGCCCATGAAGGTATCGCCGGGTTTCAGCAGCGCCAGGAACACCGCCTGGTTCATCTGGCTGCCGGAATTCGGCTGGACGTTGGCGAAATTGCAGTTGAACAACTGTTTCGCCCGCTCGATCGCCAGGGTTTCGACCACGTCGACATGCTGGCAGCCGCCGTAATAGCGTTTGCCCGGATAGCCTTCGGCATATTTGTTGGTCAGGACCGAGCCTTGGGCCTCCATCACCGCGCGGGAAACGATATTCTCGCTGGCGATCAGCTCGATCTCATGGCGCTGGCGGTTCAGCTCGTCCCGGATCGAACCGAAAACCGCAGGATCGCGCAAGGACAGCGAGCCGGTGAAAAAGCCAGTGGATGACATCGGTAAGGTCCTTTCGG
>Ga0209793_1000218_pt1 | contig 95047 bp, 74 predicted proteins | sample EBPBio122009_DNA_FD_185863 | JGI IMG/M metagenome (GOLD analysis project Ga0209793, IMG submission 185863) | Wastewater treatment Type I Accumulibacter community from EBPR Bioreactor in Madison, WI, USA - Reactor 1_2/2/2009_ DNA (SPAdes) (version 2) | ecosystem: Engineered > Bioreactor > EBPR >... | reverse complement strand
ATTCGGTCGAGCCGTGAATCTTCACCGCAAGCTCGGCGAAGAGGCGTTCCACGAGGTCCATGATGTCCTCGTAGTCGGCATAGGCCCAGTAGCACTCCATCATCGTGAATTCGGGATTGTGCCGGGTCGACACGCCCTCGTTACGGAAGTTGCGGTTGATCTCGAACACCTTGTCAGTGAGGCCGGAGACCAGCGTGCGCTTGAGGAACAGTTCCGGCGCGATGCGCAGGAACATGTCCAGCTTCAGCGTGTTGTGGTGCGTCTTGAAGGGCTCGGCCGTCGCGCCGCCATAGACCGAATGCAGCATGGGCGTCTCGACTTCCATGAAGCCGTCGTTCTCCATGAAATGGCGGATGCCGGAGACGATCTTCGAGCGCTGCTGGAAGCGGAGCTTGGACTCCTCGTTGCTCATGATATCGAGGTGGCGCTTGCGATAGCGGATCTCGATGTCGGCAATGCCATTCCACTTCTCCGGCATGGGAAGAAGCGACTTCGTCAGCATGATGATCTCATGGGCATTGATCGTCAGCTCGCCGCGCTTGGTGCGGCGCACGGCGCCCGTCACGCCGATGATGTCGCCGAGGTCGATCATCGGCAGCAGGTTGCGGGCTTCCTCCGGCGTCGTGTCCTTGTGGCTGAAGATCTGGATCTTGCCCGAAGCGTCATGGATATCCATGAACATGCCGGAATTGCGCGAGGAATAGACGCGGCCGGCGACGGTCACGATATCGCCGCTCTCCGTGTCGAGCTCCAGGCCCTCGTACTTTTCCGCAAGCTCCGCATTGGTCATCGTGCGGTGGAAATGCGCCGGATAGACGTCGCCGATCGTCTCGCGCAGCTGGGCGAGCTTCTGGCGGCGGACTTCCGTCGGATCGGAGGAGAGGGCGGTTTCTGTCTTGTCGTTCATTCTTGTTCGTTCCTTACTTTCCGCTGCCGACCATGGAGGCCACGACCTGCGCGGCGACCTTCAGGCGCTGGCGCACGACGGAGCGGCCGAGGATGGCCATCGAGTCGAAGAGCGGCAGCGAGCGCGACGAGCCGGAGACGGCGACGAAGAGCGGAGCCACCACGACCTTGAGCTTCTTGCCGAGTCGGTCCGCGCTGGCGCGCAGTTCCGCCTCGATGCTTTCGACGGTCCATTCCGGCATCTTTTCGAGGTCCGGCTGCACCTGGTTCAAGACTTCGAGGATTTCTTCCGGTGTCGACTTCACCTTGGCGAAGGCTTCCGGCGTCAGGCCGAGGTCCGACTTCAGCAGGAAGCCGGCAAGGTCCGGCAGCTCGCCGAGCTTGGAGATGCGCGATTGCGACAGCTTGAGGCCGTCGCGGATGCGGTTGTTCTCCATTGCCCATTCCAGCACGCGCTGCATGAAGTCTTCTTCGGTGAGCTGCTCGCGCAGCCACCGGCCGTTCAGCCAGTCGAGCTTCTGGATGTCGAAGATCGCGCCGGCCTTGGAAAGGTTCTCCGGGTCGAACTTCTCGGCGAGCTGATCCATGGTCAGCAGTTCTTCGCCTTCGGATATCTGGATGAAGAACAGGCCGAGGAAGTTCATCAGCGCTTCCGGCAGGTAGCCGAGTGCCGAGTAGTAGGAGATCGAGGTCGGGTTCTTGCGTTTCGAGAGTTTCGACTTGTCGTGATTGCGCATCAGCGACAGGTGCATGAAGACCGGCGGCTCGAGGCCGAGATATTGATAGATGAGGATGTGCTTGGGCACCGAAGCGAGCCATTCCTCGCCGCGCGCCACATGGGTGATCTTCATCAGGTGGTCGTCCACCACATTCGCCATGTGATAGGTCGGCATGCCGTCTGCTTTCAGCAGGACCTGCATGTCGACGGCTTCCCACGGAATCTCGACCGGGCCGTAGACGCCGTCGACGAACTTGCACGAGCCCTCGGTCGGGATCTTCATGCGCACGACATGCGGCTCGCCGGCGTCGACGCGCTTCGTTACTTCCTCGGCGGAAAGGTGGAGGCACAGGCCGTCGTATTTCGGCGGCTTGCCGGCGGCGCGTTGCGCCTCGCGCATCTGCTCCAGCCGCTCGGGCGTGCAGAAACACTTGAAGCCATGGCCGTTGGCGACGATCTTGTCGACATAGGGACGGTAGATGTCCTTGCGGTCGGACTGGCGGTAGGGACCATAGGGGCCGCCGATATCGGGGCCTTCCGACCATTCCAGGCCGCACCATTTCAGCGCGTCCAGCACCTTCTGCTCGAATTCCGGCGTCGAACGCGTGGCGTCCGTGTCCTCGATGCGCAGGATGAAGGTGCCGTTGTTCTTCTTGGCGAAGAGGTAGTTGAACAGCGCGATATAGGCGGTGCCGACATGCGGCTCGCCGGTCGGAGAGGGTGCGATGCGGACGCGAACGCCGGAAGTGCTCATGGGTTGGGCCTGTCTTGACATTTCAGGAGGGGAGAGCCCGGTTTCTCGCCGTTTCGAATGGCGGCAAAAGGCTATCCATTGGGCTGGGTGAGACCATATTCAGCCCGGCGCGTCAAGAAAAACTCAGGCTCCGCCTAGCGCACCGGCCAGACGGCGAGCAGCGTCGGCACGCTGACGATGACGATGAGGAACGAAAGCGGCAGGCCGACACGCGGATAGTCGGCGAACTTGTAGCCGCCCGGACCCATGACCAGCGTGTTGCACTGGTGGCCGACGGGGGTGAGGAAGTCGCAGCCCGCGCCGATCGCCACGGCCATCAGGAAGGCCTCGGGCTTGTAGTGCAGTGCGCTTGCGAAACTCGCGGCGATGGGCGCCATCACAAGCACCGTCGCGGCATTGTTGAGGAAGGGCGTCACGGCCATGGCGGTCAGCAGAATGAGTGCCAGCGCGCCGAAGGGCGGCAGGTGCACCGCGATGGCGCCGAGCCAGCCGGCGATGAGTTCGCTCGCGCCCGTCGTGCGCAGGCTGTCGGAAACGGGGATGAGCGCGGCGAGCATGACGAGGATCGGGCCGTCAAGCGCCGCATAGGCCTCGCGTAGCGGCACGGCGCGGAACAGTACCATGGCGACGGCGGCGGCGAAGAAGCCGGTGGCGACCGGCACGAGGCCGAGCGCGGTGGCGGCCATGGCGGCGATCAGCACCAGAACGGGGATGATCGCCTTGCGCGGCGCGCCGAGCAGGATTTCGCGCTGGGCGAGGGGCAGCAGGCCGAGTTCGGGCAGCAGCGTCGGCAGCGTGCGGTTGTTGCCCTGAACCACGATCACGTCGCCGGGGCGAAGGCGCACCTCGGAAAGCTTTTCGCGCAGGCGCTGGCCCTGCCGGCTGACGGCGAGCAGGTTGATGCCGTAGGAATGGAACAGCGCGATGGAGCGGGCGGAAATGTCGATGAGGCGGGACTCGTTGCCGACGACGGCCTCGACGGCGCTGATCTCGCCGGCCTCTCCGCGCCCGGCACGGATCGGCCGGCCGGAGAGCGTGAGGCCGGCGGCGGAGACGACCTTGTCGAGCGCGCCGGCCGTGCCTTCCATCAGGATCGTATCGTCCTCCAGCAGGCGCACGTCCGGCAGCGGGGTCAAGTGGACATGGCCGCGGATGATGGAGGTCGCGATGACGTCGCCGTCGCCGTTGCGCAGGACCTCATTGAGAGACTTGCCGATGGCGGGCGAGCCGTCCAGCACCGTGGCGTCGGAGGAATAGGCGGCCGCCTCCAGCGATTCCTCGATGCTGGCGTTCTTGTTGGTGCGTTCCGGCACGATGCGGTTGAACAGCAGCAGGAAGAGGATGCCGCACACCGTCAGCGTCGCGCCGACGGGCGTGAAGTCGAACATGGTGAAGCTTTCGCCCGTTATCTCCTGGCGAAGGCGCGAGACGACGATGTTGGGCGAGGTGCCGATCTGGGTCATCAGGCCGCCGAGCAGGGCGGCGAAGGCCATCGGCATCAGGAATTTTGAGGCGGGCGTGCCGGATTTGCGGGCGAACTGGAAGGCGAGCGGCATCATGATGGCGAGCGCGCCGATATTCTTGATGAAGGCCGAGAGAACCGCGACCGAGACCAGCAGCAGCGCGAGCTGGCTGCGCCCGGAGGTGAGGTTCGGGAAGAAGCGCTTGACCGCGAGATTGACGATGCCGGAGCGGGCGACGGCCGCGCTCACCATCAGGGCGCTGCCGACGATGATGACGATATCGTCGGAAAATCCGGAAAACGCCCTGTCGAAAGGCACGATGCCGACGGCGAGCGCCAGAAGCAGCGAACAGCAGGCGACGAGATCGTAGCGGAACCTTCCCCAGATGAACGCCGCCATCATCAACCCGATGACGATGAAGGCGGAGGTCTGCTCAAGGGTCATATGTCGGTCCATGCGAGGGGGCTATGCTCGGCATGAATGCCCTTGAGGCCCTGCCGGTTCCGCCGCGCACGACGCAACCCCCAAAACTTTCACGGAACAATCCACCCGCCTTTAGGTTTGCCAAGAGAAGGCGGGCCGTGTCAACCGGACGCGACGGAGATGGAGAATGCGGGGATTTTTCCGGTTTCTTCCCGTGGCCAACGAAACGGCAGTCGAGCTTCTCACCCGTCCGGCCCGTCTTCGGCAGCTTTCAAAACGAAACCGGCGGGGCCTTGGCCCCGCCGGTTCCGGTTTCAGTGGCCCGCGTCCTTGCTCTTCTGCCGCGCGTTGCGCGAGATGATGTTCAGCACTTCCACAAGCGCCGAGAAGGCCATGGCGGCGTAGATGTAGCCCTTCGGTACATGGAAGCCCATGCCCTCGGCGATCAGCGTCGTGCCGATCATCAGAAGGAAGGAGAGGGCCAGCATCACGATCGTCGGGTTGCGCTCGATGAAGTTGGCGAGCGGGGTTGCCGCCAGCAGCATGACCGTGACGGCGGCAAGGACCGCGACGACCATGATCGGCAGGTGCGGTGTCATGCCGACGGCAGTGATGATGCTGTCGATGGAGAAGACGAGGTCGAGGATCAGGATCTGGCCGATGGCGGATGCGAAGCTCGTCGCGACCGCGCCGCCCACCATGTCTTCCTTGTGATCGACGGGATCGACATTGTGGTGGATTTCCTTGGTCGCCTTCCAGACGAGGAAGAGGCCGCCGGCGATCAGGATCATGTCCTTCCACGAGTAACCGTGGCCGAAAAGCTCGAAGACCGGATTGGTGAGCTTGACGATCCAGGCGATGGTGCCGAGCAGCGCGAGGCGCATGATGAGCGCCAGGCCGATACCGATGCGGCGGGCCTGGACCCGGTGCTCGGGGGGCAGCTTGTTCGTCAGGATGGAGATGAAGATGAGGTTGTCGATACCGAGAACGACTTCCATCACGACGAGCGTGACGAGCGCGATCCAGGCGGCCGGGTCTTGCATGAGCGCAAGAATGCTGTCCATCCGGTCTTTCCCTTCATGAATACGGCGGAGAATGGACTTCCGTATTTATGCAGAAATCGGCCGCTGGCAAGCCGGCCGGGCGCGCTGGCCGGCCATATCACGATTTCGTCATCTGATCCGCCCGCTCTCAGGGCTTTGCGCCGTAGGCGGCCAGGAAGACTCGGATGGCGGAGGCGATGTTCTTCTCGATGACGGCGGGGGAGGGAACTTCCTCCATGGAGCCGAAGATGCGCGGCTTGAAGAGGCCGACGGTCGTCAACTCGATGAACTGCTTGGCTGCCTGGGCGGTGTCGTCGCAGACGAGGATACCGGCCGCGACCTGCCGGTCGAGATAGTCTTGCAGCACCGAGACGGGGTTGATCGGCGTCGCGGAGAAGAAGCGGCTGCAGAGCGTCGGCAGGCGATGGTTGGCGGCGATGACCATGCGCATGGCGCGGATCGTCTGGTCGGCCGTCATGTGCGTGGCGAAGAGCGTGCCGAAACCGTGTAGCGTCTCGCCGATCGGCTTGTTGCCGTCGAGGGCATGGCGGACCGTTTCGGTGATGCGGCCGCGCTCGCGCTCGATCATGTAGCCGAAAAGGTCTTCCTTGTTCTCGAAATAGACGTAGATCGTGCCCTTGGAAACGCCGGCCGCACGCGTGATGTCGTTCATGCTGGCGGCCTCGAAGCCCTGTTCCATGAACACACGCTTTGCTCCGTCGAGGATCTGCTCGCGCTTGGCGGGATCCTCTCCGGCGGCGCGGCGGCCCGTCTGCGGGCCGGCCATCGGGTCTTCGGTCGTCGGCATTTCCATTTTCGCGTTCGAAACCTCGCATGAACCATTTCGAACCGGCTGGTTCGATTTACTCTTGATATGCGGGAGAAATGGGTCTATGTCAAATCGAACCGAACGGTTCAGTTCGAAAATCTACCTCAGAGAATGGTGGCATGCGCATGTCGACTTCCCACGGCGCCGGCACGGCGAAGGTTCGTCCGGTCAACGATGATTTCGAAGCCGAGACGGCCGAGGCGCAACCTGCGGAAGCGGCGCCTGTCGCAGCCGTCGCCCCGCCTGAGAAGAAGAAGGGCGGCCGTCGCCTGATGCTGCCGGTGGTGGGCGCCGTGTTGCTCGCCGCCGCCGGCTGGTACGGCTACCAGTGGTGGACGCACGGCCGCTTCATGATCTCGACGGACGACGCCTATATCGAGGGCGACATCGCCTCCATCTCGCCCAAGGTCTCCGGCTATGTCGCGGCCGTGAACGTCGTTGCCAACCAGACGGTCAAGGCCGGCGATCCGCTCGTCACGCTGGATGACGGCGACTACCGTCTCGCTCGCGAGCAGGCCGAGGCCCAGATATCCACGCAGAAGCTCGCGCTGGGCCGCATCGACGCGCAGATCGACGGCGCGAAGGCAAGCCTTGCCCAGGCCGAAGCCCAGAAGGCCGCCTATCAGGCCGCCCTCGGCGGCGCGGAAGTGGCCGAGAAGCGTGCCAAGGAGTTGAACGCGAAGGCCGTCGGCACCGCCGCCTCGCTCGACAGCGCCAGCGTGGCGCTCGACCAGGCCCGGGCCAACCTCGTCGGCGCGGACGCCAATATCGTTTCGGCCAAGGCGAATATCGCGGTTCTCCAGGCCCAGCGCGCCGAATCCGAAAGTGCCGTGCGCACCCTGGAGCTTGCCCGCGACAAGGCCGTGCGCGACCTCGGCTTCACCGTGCTGAAGGCGCCCTATGACGGTATCGTCGGCAATGTCTCCGTGCAGGTCGGCGACCTCGTGTCGGCCGGCCAGCGCCTTGCTGCGCTGGTGCCGGTGACCGAGCTTTATGTCGAGGCGAACTTCAAGGAAACGCAGATCGCCCATCTCGTGCCCGGCTCGAAGGTGCACCTGCATGTCGATGCCTACGAGGACGACGATATCCTCGGCACGGTGCAGTCCATCGCGCCGGCCTCCGGTTCGGTCTTCTCGCTGCTGCCGGCGGAAAACGCCACGGGCAATTTCACCAAGGTCACGCAGCGCGTGCCGGTCCGTATCGCCCTGCCGAAGGAGGCTCTGGACAGCGGCAAACTGCGCGCCGGCCTCAGCGTCGTCGTCGAGGTCGACAGCCGCACGGCGCCCGCGCAGTAAGGTCTCTCCAGTAAAGGAGCGCGGGCTATGGCCGCGACCGCTCAACCGACAGCCGGCGCCTTCATCGCGCCCGCGCAGTCCGACAAGGTTCCCGTCCGCCGCGTCGTCGCGTTCTTCGCGATGGTCTTCGGTATGTTCATGTCGATCCTCGACATCCAGATCGTCTCTGCCTCACTGTCGGAAATCCAGGCCGGCCTCGGCGCGGGCGCGGACGAGATCGCCTGGGTGCAGACCTCCTACCTGATCGCCGAAGTGATCATGATCCCGCTGTCGGGCACGCTGGCGCGCATCGTGTCCACGCGCATCCTGTTCAGCTTCTCCGCCGCCGGCTTCACCATCGCCAGCGCCCTTGCCGCGACCGCGACGAATATCGACCAGATGATCGTCTATCGCGCCATCCAGGGCTTCATCGGCGGCGGCATGATTCCCTCGGTCTTCGCGGCGGCCTTCACCATCTTCCCGCCCTCGAAGCGCTCCGTCGTCTCGCCGATGATCGGTCTCGTCGCCACGCTCGCCCCCACTATCGGCCCGACGGTCGGCGGCTATCTCAGCCATGCCTTCTCCTGGCACTGGCTGTTCCTCGTCAACGTCATCCCCGGCATCATCGTCACGGTCCTCACCTTCCACCTGATCGACTTCGACAAGCCGGAATTCAGCCTGATGAAGCGTTTCGACTGGTGGGGCCTCGCCTCCATGGCGGTCTTCCTCGGCTCGCTCGAATATGTGCTGGAGGAGGGCAACAACAAGGACTGGTTCAGCGACGAACATATCGTGATGGGCACCATCGCCATCGTGGTCGGCGCGACGGTGTTCTTCTGGCGGGCCTTCAAGGTGCCGTTCCCCGTGGTGGACCTGCGTGCCTTCTCCAACCGCAACTTCGCCTTCGGCTCGATCTTCTCCTTCGTCATGGGCATCGGCCTTTACGGCCTCACCTATCTCTATCCGCTCTACCTCGCGCATATCCGCGGCTACGATTCGCTGATGATCGGCGAGACCATGTTCGTCTCGGGTCTCGCCATGTTCTTCACCGCGCCGATTGCCGGCATGATGTCGTCGCGGCTCGATCCGCGCTTCATGATGATGATCGGTTTTGCCGGCTTCGCGCTCGGCACCTGGCTGATGACGCAGCTCACTGCCGACTGGGACTTCTACGAGCTGCTCGCGCCGCAGATCCTGCGCGGCGTCTCGCTGATGATCTGCATGGTGCCGATCAACAACGTGGCGCTGGGCACCCTGCCGCCGGACCGCATCCGCAACGCGTCGGGTCTCTTCAACCTGATGCGCAATCTCGGTGGGGCCGTAGGCCTTGCGGTCATCAACACCCTCCTCACTCAGCGCTCGCAGGAACATTATCTGCGCCTTTCCGAGCATGTGCAGTGGGGCAATCCGGAGGCCATGGAGCAGCTTCGCAACATCGCCTCGAATTTCGACGCCCACGGCCTCGACGGTTCGACCATCGCCATCAAGCAGATGGCTGGCATGGTGCAGCAGCAGGCCTATGTCCTGTCCTTCATCGATATCTTCCTGCTGCTGACGGCGCTCTTTGCGACGCTCGTCGTCTGCGCCTGCGCGATCAGCAAGCCGCAGTCGGGTGTCGGCGGGGGCGGCGGGCACTGAGCCGTTGCCGGGGCCTCTTGCCGCGGCCCCGGTCCGTCCGCAGAATGGACGCGTGACCGATGCCCGGAGGCCCCATGCCGTTCAGTCCCACCCGCCGCCGTTTCCTGACCGCCGCCGGAGGGCTGTCGCTGGCCTTTCCGTTCTTCCGGGGTGTCGCACGGGCGCAGCGCCCCGCGACGGACGCGACCTTCCTGTTTTCCTGCGATGTGCATGCCTGCCTCGTCTCCGCGGACGGCCTCAGCCCGAATTGCGCCGACGAGGGCAAGACGGATGCGGCGCTGCTGCGCCATGTCGCGGCGCTGAACGGCGTCGGCGGCCGCCTCTGGCCGGCGGAGATCGACGGCAGGCCGACCGGGCTTGCCGGTGCCGGAAAGCCCATAGCGACCCCGCTCGGCCTGGTGCTCGGTGGCGACATGACGGATGATGGCGGCGGGCAGGTGCGCGTGCCGGGCGAGGGGCGGCAGCTCCAGCAGTTCGCCAGCCGCTACCAGCAGGGCGTCGGGCCGGATCGGGTGCACTATCCTGTCTATAACGGCCTCGGCAACCACGATCTCGACCAGGACGGCGTGCCGCCGCATGTCGACTGGTATCGCCGCGAACTGCGCGACTATGTGGAGTTGAACCACCGTTCCACCGTCTTCTACAAGGCGCCGGTGCCGGTGACGAACTACGATCTCGATTCCGACAACTATTCCTGGGACTGGGGCGGCCTGCACCTCGTTCAGCTCCAGCGCTTCGGCGGCGACGACACCAGGGGCGCGATCAGCGGCCTGCCCTGGCTCAGGCAGGACCTTGCCACCTATGCCGCCGACGGCCGGCCCGTCGTGCTCTTCCAGCATTACGGCTGGGACGGCTTCTCCACCGAGCACTGGGACCCGGCGGCAAAAACCTTCGATGCCACGGGCGCCGGCCCGGCGCACTGGTGGAGCGAGGAGGAGCGCGCCGGCCTGCTGGCCGCGCTCAAGGGCTACAATGTCGTCGGCATCTTCCACGGCCACGAGCACCCGACGCCGATGATCTACACTCACGAGGGCTATGACATCTTCAAGCCCGTCGCCGCCTTCATGGGCGGTCTGGCGCTGGTGCGCGTCACCGATGCGTTCATGGATGTCGTGCTCGCGCGCGCCGGTGAAAACCCGGCCGACCTCGTCTTCACTCATGCCTTCAGCAAGCGTCTCCAGCCCTGAGGAGACGGTCCCTAGGCCGATCGTGAGAATTTCTGATTTACGTACATCAAAAATTCCTCTAAGGGTCTCGCCACGGAGGAACGATGAGACCCACGGTGCACGATATTGCCGCCAAGGCGGGCGTTAGCCTCGCCACGGTCGATCGCGTCCTGAACGATCGGCCCGGCGTGCGGGGCGTCACCCGCGCGAGGGTGGAGGCGGCCATCGCGGCGCTCGGCTATGTGCGGGACGTCGCGGCGGCGAACCTTGCCAAGAGCCGCGTCTATCCGCTCGTCTTCATCCTGCCGGAAGGCGACAACCCCTTCATGCGCGGGCTTGAGGCGGAGGTGCGTCGGGCGGGCCTGCATTCCGCCGCCGAGCGTACGCAGCTTTCCGTGATGACGGTGCCCGCCTTCGACGGAGCGGCGCTGGCAAGGGCCATCGACACGGCGATTGCCGGCGACGTCGCGGGCATCGCGGCCGTCGCGGTGGATACGCCGGAGGTCTCCGTCGCCATCGCCCGGGCGCAGGAAGCCGGCATTCCCTTCGTCACGCTCGTTTCCGACCTCGCCGGCTCCGGCCGCGATCATTTCGTCGGCGTCGACAATATCGCCGCCGGCCGCACCGCCGGCAGCCTGATGGGCCGTTTCCTCGGTGCAAGGCCCGGTCCCGTCGCCGTGCTTGCCGGTTCCATGCGTGTGCGCGACCATGGTGAGCGCCTCGAAGGCTTTCTCGCCGCCATGTCGGCGATGCCGGAGGCGCGCGTCATCCTGCCCGTGCTGGAAGGGCAGGACGATCCGCACCTCTCCCTCAGGCTGATCGCCGATTGCCTTGCCAATGTGCCGGGTCTTGCCGGCGTCTACAGCCTCGGCGCCGGCAATCGCGGCCTCGTAGAGGCGCTTTCGGCCGGGAACAGGGACGATCTCTGTGTGATCGTGCACGAACTCACTGCCGAGACCCGCGCGGCGCTGCGGGACGGCCTCATCGATGTCGTGCTCAACCAGGATGCCGGCCATGAGGTGCGCAGCGCCATCCGCGTGCTGCGCGCCAAGGCGGACGGCCTGCTGGTGAATGCCGCGCAGGAGCGCATCCGTCTCGATATCTTCATCAAGGACAACCTCCCGGCCGGCCCGGACGAGGACAACTAGGAGGCAGACATGTATCTCGGGATCGACCTCGGCACGTCGGGTGTGAAAGCCATGCTGATCGATGCGGACCAGCGGGTCGTCGGCTCGGCCTCCGGCAGGGACGTCGAGACCGCCCGGCCTCATGCCGGCTGGTCGGAGCAGGACCCGGCCGACTGGATCCGTGCGACCGAGGAGGCGGTCGCCGCCCTTCGCGCCGCCCATCCCGCCGAATTCTCGGCCGTGCGCGGCATCGGCCTTTCCGGCCATATGCATGGCGCGACGCTGGTCGATGCTGATGACCGGGTGCTGCGCCCCTGCATCATGTGGAACGATACCCGCAGCCACCGGGAGGCCGCCGCGCTCGACGCCGATCCTCGCTTTAGAAAAATCACCGGCAACATCGTCTTTCCCGGTTTCACCGCGCCCAAGCTCGCCTGGGTGAAGAACAACGAGCCGGATATCTTCGCGAAGGTTCGCCGGGTGCTGCTGCCCAAGGATTATCTCCGCCTCTGGCTTGCCGGCGAGCATCTCTCCGAAATGTCGGATTCCGCCGGCACCTCCTGGCTCGACACCGGCGCGCGAAAGTGGTCCGCTGAATTGCTGGCCGCGACCGATCTCGACGAGCGGCAGATGCCGGGCCTCGTCGAGGGAACCGAACCGGCCGGCATCCTGCGGGGCGAGCTTGCCGCGAAATGGGGTCTCGGCACGGGTATCGTCATTGCCGGCGGGGCCGGGGACAATGCGGCTTCGGCCTGCGGCATGGGCACGGTGCGCGAGGGCACGGCCTTCGTTTCGCTGGGCACGTCCGGTGTGCTCTTCGCCGCCAATGCCAGCTACCTGCCGAACCCGGAAAGCGCCGTGCACGCCTTCTGCCACGCGCTGCCGGACACCTGGCACCAGATGGGCGTCATCCTTTCCGCCACCGATGCGCTCAACTGGCACTCCCGCGTCACCGGTGCTTCCGCCGCGGACCTCACGCAGGAACTCGGCGATGCGCTGAAAGCACCCTCCAGCGTGACCTTCCTGCCCTATCTTTCGGGCGAGCGCACGCCGCACAACGATGCCGCCATCCGCGGCGCCTTCCTCGGTCTCGGTCACGAGAGCGGCCGTCCTGTTCTGACGCAGGCAGTGCTGGAGGGGGTGTCCTTTGCGCTCCGCGACAATCTCGAAGCTCTGAAATCCGCCGGCACGCGGCTGTCCCGCGTCACCGCCATCGGCGGTGGCTCGCGCTCGCGCTACTGGCTGAAGTCCATCGCGACGGCCCTGGACCTGCCTGTCGATCTGCCGGCTGACGGCGATTTCGGTGCGGCCTTCGGCGCCGCCCGCCTCGGCCTCATCGCCGCGACCGGCGCGAACCCGGTGGATGTGCTGACCGCGCCCGCCACCGCCGAAACCATCGAACCCGAGGCCGCGCTCACCGCCGCCTACGAGGACGCCTATCAGCGCTACCGCCGCCTCTATCCGGCGATCCGCGCCGCCTACTGATCAACGAACCCAAGAGGAGACATCCATGGCCACCGGCTTCTTCGGCGATATCGCCAAGATCAAATACGAAGGTCCCGAGAGCACCAATCCGCTCGCTTTCCGCCACTACAATCCCGACGAGATCGTCATGGGCAAGCGCATGGAGGATCATCTGCGCTTTGCCGTCGCCTATTGGCACACCTTCGTCTGGCCGGGCGGCGACCCCTTTGGCGGCCAGACCTTCGAACGCCCGTGGTTCGAGGATACGATGAAGGCCGCGAAGCTGAAGGCCGATGTCGCCTTCGAGTTCTTCCAGCTTCTCGGCGTGCCCTTCTACTGCTTCCACGATGCCGACGTGCGCCCGGAAGGCAAGGACTTCGTCGAGAACACGAAGAACCTCAATGAGATTGTCGACTACTTCGCCGAAAAGCAGGCCGCGACAGGCGTCAAGCTGCTCTGGGGCACGGCGAACCTCTTCTCCAACCGCCGCTACATGGGCGGCGCGGCGACCAATCCGGACCCGGACGTCTTCGCCTTCGCCGCTGCGACGGTGAAGACCTGCATCGACGCGACGCACCGCCTCGGCGGCGACAACTACGTGCTCTGGGGCGGCCGCGAAGGCTACGAGACCCTGCTCAACACCAATCTCGGCCAGGAGCTGGACCAGCTCGGCCGTTTCGTCAACATGGTGGTGGAGTACAAGCACAAGATCGGCTTCAAGGGCGCGATCCTCATCGAGCCGAAGCCGCAGGAGCCGACCAAGCACCAGTACGACTACGATGTCGCCACAGTCTACGGCTTCCTGAAGAAGTACGGCCTGGAAAACGAGGTGAAGCTCAATATCGAGCAGGGCCATGCCATCCTCGCCGGGCACTCCTTCGAGCATGAGCTGGCGCTCGCCAATGCGCTCGGCATCTTCGGCTCGATCGACATGAACCGCAACGACTACCAGTCCGGCTGGGATACCGACCAGTTCCCCAACAATGTGCCGGAAATGGCGCTGGCCTATTATCAGGTCCTCGCCGGCGATGGCTTCACCACGGGCGGCACCAATTTCGACGCCAAGCTGCGCCGCCAGTCCATCGACCCGGCCGACCTGCTCATCGGCCATATCGGCGGCATGGATTGCTGCGCGCGCGGCGTGAAGGCGGCGGCGAAGATGATCGAGGACAAGGCGCTCTCCGGCCCGCTCGCCGAGCGCTATGCCGGCTGGCAGAAGCCCGAGGCACAGAAAATCCTCTCCGGCGGCTCCTCGCTGGAAGCGCTGGAGGCCTATGTGCTCGGCAGCAACGTCAATCCCCAGCCGCGCTCCGGCCGGCAGGAGTTCCTGGAAAACGTGGTCAACCGCTACGTTTGATCCGCTGCCGTCTCGGGCAATTCCTGGGGGCGCCTTCGGGCGCCCTTTTTCGTTGCGCAAGAGAAACAGCGTCCTCACGTAACGGAAGATATACTTTTCATGATGCCGAATACATCGGATTCATTTGGTATTGATTGGTATTATCTATATCAATAAGCGCCACTTAGCATATAAAATCGAATAAAATTTGCTCTTCGTCAATTTTTGGCGAAGTATTGCCTGCGTATTTACAGTGTTTGTTTACCGTCCCCTGCAAAAAATCGCCACAGACCGAAGGCTGGGATCCTGATTCGGGACTTGCGTCAGTCGCCAACCCAACTGCAGAGGATTTGCCCGATGTCGGCGCAGGATGCCAAGACCCAGCAACTGAACGAGCGTCTCCAGTTCGTCGATTTCGACGCTGGCCAGCGCGAGGCGCTGAAGCGGGCGCTGCCCACCATTGCGGCCTCGCTCGACGGCGCGCTGGACACTTTTTACGGCAAGGCCCGCACCACGCCGGAAACCGCCCGCTTCTTCGCCAACGAGGCGCATATCCAGAGCGCCAAGGGCCGGCAGGTCAAGCACTGGGAAGTGATCGCCTCGGCGAAATTCGATACGCACTATGTCGATGCCGTGACCACCATCGGCAAGACGCATGCCCGCCTCGGCCTGGAGCCGCGCTGGTATATCGGCGGCTACGCGCTGATCCTCGAAGCCATTGTCGACAGTGTCATCAGGAAGCATCTCGAGGGCTTCCTCTACCGCAAGAAGGCGGAGGCGCTGGGTGAGGAGATCACCGCCATCGTCAAGGCGGCGCTGGTCGACATGGACTATGCGATCTCGGTCTATCTCGACGCCCTCCAGGAGGAGCGTGAGAAATCCGAGGCCGAGCGGCAGGCTTTGAACGCCCAGCAGGAAGAGGCCCTGAACGCGATCGATACCTCGCTCAACCGTCTCGCCGGCGGCGATCTCACCGCTTCCATCGCCAAGCCGCTCGCCCCGCAGTTCGAGCGCCTGCGCTCCAATTTCAATGCCGCCATCGAGAAACTGGATGACACGCTCGGCGCCATCGTGACGGCGGCGGACGACGCGGCGGGCAATTCCGGCGAACTCGTCCACGCCACCGACGACATGGCCAAGCGCACCGAGCAGCAGGCGGCGTCGCTGGAAGAGACGGCCGCCGCCGTCGAGGAGATCACCACGATTTCCCGCGAGGCCGCCAGCCGCGCCGAAGAGGCGCGCCGCGTCGTCGGCAGCGCGACGGAGGAGGCCAAGCGGTCCGGCACGATCGTCGAGCAGGCGGTCACCGCCATGGGCGCCATTCAGGAATCTTCCGGCAAGATCACCCAGATCATCGGCGTCATCGACCAGATTTCCTTCCAGACCAATCTTCTCGCCCTCAATGCCGGCGTGGAGGCCGCCCGGGCCGGTGAGGCCGGCAAGGGCTTTGCGGTCGTTGCCCAGGAAGTGCGGGAACTGGCGCAGAAGTCCGCCGAGGCGGCCAAGGAGATCAAGGCGCTGATCGACAAGTCCTTCGAGGATGTGCAGCTTGGTGTGTCGCTGGTGCACAAGACGGGTGAGGCGCTGCACCATATCGGCGAGCAGGTCGTGCATATCAACGGCCATATCGACGCCATCGCCAGCTCCGCCCGCGAACAGTCGGCCGGTATCGCCGAGATCAACACGGCCGTCGGCAGCATGGACCAGATGACCCAGCAGAATGCCGCGATGGTCGAGCAGACCAACGCCGCCACGCACAACCTCATGAAGATCAGCACGACGCTGAAGGGGCTGGTGGATCGCTTCACGGTCTCGGCGGAACGCAGCCAGCAGGCGGCGAGACCGGCGCAACGACGGTACGGGTGACGTTGCCCTTCGAGGTTCGCCCCTTACCCTAACCCTCTCCCCGCAGGAGGGAAGAGGGGGCTTGCCTCACGCAACGTCGAGGATTGGGGAAGCCGGGGCGGCCTATCCCTTCTCCCCGCTTGCGGGGAGAAGGTGGCCGGCAGGCCGGATGAGGGGCTATCCCGGTACGAGAGTGTGCGCCCCTACCGCTTCAAGAACCGCCGCGCCGGCATCGATACCGAATTGCGCACGATGAGATCCGGCCGCAGCAATATCTCCGCCTCCGGCGGCTCGCTTCCCGAAAGAAGTTCCAGCAGCAGGGCCATCGAGCGCTTGCCGATGGCGGTGCGCGGCTGGCGGATCGTGGTGAGCGAGGGCGTCATGAAGGTCGCCTGCGGCACGTCGTCGAAGCCGGTCACGGAAAAATCGGTCGGAATGTCGTAGCCGCGCGCGCCGAGGCCGATCATCACCCCGATGGCCGTCTGGTCGTTCACGCACATGAAGGCGCTCGGCAGCGTGTCGCGCATGAAGAGCTGCTCGAGCGCCAGGCGCCCGCTCTCGATGGTGCCGTCCCCCTCCAGCACGATACGCTCGCCGACGGGCACGCCGGCGGCGTCCAGCCCCTCGTCATATCCCTGCCGGCGGCGGCTGTAGGCGAGGCGCGTGCGCGAATCGCCGACGAAGGCGATCTTGCGATGCCCTTCCGCGATCAGCAGGTCCACAGCCTTGCGCGCGCCCTCGATGTCGTCGACGCCGACATAGGGGATGCCGCCGTTATAGACCGGCTCGAAGACGCCGACGCTGGGCGGCAGGCGCGCCGTCATGCTTTGGTGGCCGAAGGGCAGGATGCCGGTGAAGAGGATCAGTCCCGCCGCCTGGCTCGAATTCAGGAACTTCAGATATTCCAGCCCGCGCTGCGGGTCGTTCTGCGTATGGCCGATCAGAATGCCGTAGCCATGCGCGCGCGCCTCGTTTTCCAGGCCGACGAGGATGTTGGAGAAGTTCGGGTCGCCGATATCGGGCGCCACGACCAGGATCATGTTCGACCGGCCGAGGCGCAGGCTGCGCGCCATCGCATTGGTCGTGTAGCCGGTGATGGCGATCGCCTGGTTGACCTTCAGCCGCGTCGAGTTCGCCACCTTCTCCGGCGTGTGGATCGCCCGCGAAACGGTCGCGATCGAGACCTGCGCGATCCGCGCGACATCCTCGATCGTGGCAGGGCTGGACGTCGACAAACTGGCTCTCACTTAGCGGTGGCAGGTCCGGAAAGCGGCCCGGAACCGCGTCAAACAAACGAAGTGCGGGGACACTACACAGACTGCTCCAAGGGTCAAACGGCGCTTGGTGAAAATTCCTGATATCCCACGATGTAAACCTTTACATGATTGGTGTAAAGGTTTACATCATGCTCAAGCGGTCGAGGAGCCGCAGGGAGGAAATCGATGAATCCGGACGCTGCCGACGGGGCTCCCGTCGTTCTTGCCGCACGCCGCATAGCCAAGTCATTCAATGGCGTGCAGGTGCTGTTCAGCGTCAATTTCGAGCTTCGCGCCGGCGAGATCCATGCCCTCATGGGCGAGAACGGCGCCGGCAAGTCGACGCTGGTGAAGATCCTCTCCGGCTTCGAGCAGCCGACATCCGGTGAGATATTGCTGGACGGCCAGCCGGTGAAGCTGCCGCCGAACGGACAGGCCGAGGCGCTCGGCATCGTCATCATCCACCAGGAATTCAACCTCGCCGAACATCTCACCGTCACCGAGAGCCTGTTCCTCGGTCGCGAGGTGACGCGCTTCGGCGTGCTCGACCGCAAGTTCATGCGCGCCGAGACGCGCCGGGTGCTCAACCAGCTCGGCTCCCATGTCGACGAGAACGCCCAGATCAGTTCGCTCTCCATCGCCGACAAGCAGATGGTGGAGATCGCCAAGGCCATCAGCCGCGATGCGCGCATCATCTTCATGGACGAGCCGACCGCCGTCCTCTCCCGCGAGGAGACCAACTACCTCTTCCGTCAGGTGCGCAAGCTGCGCGAGAAGGGCACCTCCTTCGTCTTCGTCTCGCACAAGCTGGACGAGGTGATGGAGCTGACCGACCGCGTCACGGTCCTGCGCGACGGGCAATGGGTGAAGACCGCACCGACCAGCATGCTCGATGGCGAATCCATCGCCCAGCTCATGGTCGGCCGCGAGCTTTCCAGCCTCTATCCGGCCAAGCAGGAGCCGAGCATCGACGAGGAGGTGGCACTCGCCGTCGAGGGCCTGTCGACGCACTATGTCAAGGATGCGAGCTTCGAGGTCCGCAAGGGCGAGATCCTCGGCTTCTCCGGTCTCATCGGCTCCGGCCGCACGGAGCTGATGGAAGCCGTCGCGGGCCTGCGGGGGCGCTCGGCGGGCGAGGTTACCGTGCGCGGCGAAAGCGTGCCGGGCGGTGACGTCCATGCCGCCAACCGCGTCGGCATCGCCTATATGACCAAGGACCGCAAGCATAAGGGCCTGCTCCTCAATTCGCGCATGACGGCGAACCTTACGCTGCAATCGCTGGAGAAGCATGGCAGCTACGGCTATCTCAGCCCGAAGAGCGAGGCCGCCGCGCTGGAACGCGCACGCCGCCGCTTCGATATCCGCGTGCGCGACGGGCGCGTCGTCGCCGGCCGCATGTCGGGCGGCAACCAGCAGAAACTGCTGCTCGCCAAGGTCATGGAGACTGAGCCGGACGTCATCATCATCGACGAGCCGACGCGCGGCATCGATGTCGGCACCAAGCAGCAGATCTACCATTTCATCTCGGCGCTCGCCCGCGACGGCAAGTCGATCATCGTCGTCTCCTCGGAGATGCCGGAGATCATCGGCCTGTGCACGCGCGTCGCCGTCATGCGGGAAGGGCGGATCGTCGGCATTCTCGAAGGCGAGGAAATCTCCGAGCAGGAGATCATGCGCTATTCGGCCGGCCTCAAGAAGAAGACCGCGGCCTGATCGCCGCCAGCACAACGAATTACGTCGGGGACGAACATGACGGAAGACGCAGTCGAAACGAAGCCGCGGGGCCGAAGCTGGCGGGATGTGGACCTGAGGGCCGTCGCGCCCTTCGCCGCGCTCGCGCTGCTCCTCATCGTCGGCGCGCTGGTGAACCCCAATTTCATCGGGATCAACAATCTCGCCAATGTCGCGACGCGCAGCGCCTTCATCGCGATCATCGCGGTCGGCGCGACCTTCGTCATCTCCTCCGGCGACCTTGATCTCTCGGTCGGCTCGATGGTGGCTTTCGTCGCCTCGCTCATGATCCTCTTCATGAATTCCGGCGTGATCGCCGATCCCGCCCTGATGCTCGCCGCCGCCGTGGTGCTCACGGTCGTGATCGGCGGGGCCTGCGGCCTTGCCAACGGTCTCATCACCACGGTCGGCAAGATCGAACCGTTCATCGCCACGCTCGGCACGATGGGCATCTATCGCGGCCTCACCACCTGGCTGTCGCAGGGTGGCGCGATCACGCTGCGCGAGCCGGAATTGCAGGCGATGTATCGCCCTGCCTATTTCGGCTACATCCTCGGCGTGCCGGTGCCGATCGTCGTCATTCTCGTCGTCACGGCCATCGCCGCCTTCATCCTCTACCGCACGCGCTACGGCCGCCATGTCGTGGCGGTCGGCTCGAACAGCGATGTCGCGCGCTATTCCGGCATTCCGGTCAACCGCGTGCGCACCATCGCCTTCGTCATCCAGGGCCTGTGTGTCGCCATCGCCGTACTGCTCTACGTGCCGCGCCTCGGTTCCACCTCGGCCACCACCGGCATCCTGTGGGAATTGCAGGCCATCACCGCGGTCGTCGTCGGCGGCACGGCGCTGAAGGGCGGGGCGGGGCGTGTTTGGGGCACGATCTGCGGCGCCTTCATTCTCGAACTGGTCGGCAACATCATGCTGCTCTCCAACTTCATCAGCGAATATCTGATCGGGGCTATCCAGGGCGCGATCATCATCATTGCGATGCTCGTCCAGCGTTCGCTGGTGCGGAAGTCGTAGGACTAACCGGGTCAACGGGTCGCCCGGTCACGGAAATAGACCTGCTTTTGGGAGGAAACTCATGCGCAAGAAACTTTTGGGCCTGACGGTCGCCGCCATGGCGCTCATCGCCGGCGCCGTTCATGCAGAAGACAAGAAGGTGACGATCGGCGTGTCGATCCCGGCCGCCGACCACGGCTGGACCTCTGGCGTCGTCTACCATGCCGAGCGCGTCGCCAAGCTCCTGATGGAGCGCAACCCGGGCCTCAACGTCATCGTCAAGACGTCGCCCGATCCGGCAAGCCAGGCGAACGCCGTGCAGGACCTCGAGACGCAGGGCATTGATGCGCTCGTCATCCTGCCGACCGACCCGGATCCGCTCGTCAACGCCATCAAGGAAGTCAAGGGCAAGGGCACCTTCGTCGCGCTCGTCGACCGTGCGCCGAGCACCAACGACAATTCCGTGCGTGACCTCTATGTCGCCGGCAACAACTTCGCCCTCGGCCAGACGGCCGGCGAATACATCAAGACCACGACGCCGAACGCCGAGGTCGTGGTCATCCGCGGCATGGCGATCCCGATCGACCAGGAACGCCAGGACGGCTTCGACAAGGGCATCGAAGGCTCGGGCATCAAGATTCTGGACCGCCAGTACGGCAACTGGAATCGCGACGACGCCTTCAAGGTCATGCAGGATTACCTGACCAAGTATCCGAAGATCGATGTCGTCTGGACCCAGGACGACGACATGGCCGTCGGCGTCCTCCAGGCCATCGAGCAGGCCGGCCGCACGGACATCCAGTATGTCGTGGCCGGCGCCGGCTCGAAGGACATGATCAAGAAGGTCATGGACGGCGACAAGATGATCCCGGTCGACGTGCTCTATCCGCCGGCGATGATCGGCACCGCGCTCGAGATGACCGCCGCCAACTTCTACAGCCAGGTTCCGGTCCGAGGCGTCTATACCATCGACGCCACGCTGGTGACGAAGGACAACGCGAAGGACTTCTACTTCCCGGATTCCCCGTTCTGATCTGACAAAGAACGCCGCCCGGGCTTGATCGCCCGGGCGGCTTCCGTTCGAAGCCGGCTTTTCACATTGCCGGGGCCTGCAAAGGCCGATAGTTTTCCACGCGCTGCGGTACGTACCGCAAAACATCATCGACTGGCCGCGTGATCGGTCAGCCCCATGGGAGGACGCCGAAAATGAAGACGATCAAAGGCCCCGGCCTGTTTCTCGCGCAGTTCGCGGGCGATGCCGCGCCGTTCAATTCCTGGGACGCGATCACCAAATGGGCGGCCGATATCGGCTACAAGGGCGTACAGGTCCCGAGCTGGGATGCGCGCCTCATCGACCTGAAGAAGGCGGCGGAATCCAAGGCCTATTGCGATGAATTCGCCGGCAAGGCGCGCGAGAACGGCGTCGAGATCACCGAGCTTTCCACGCATCTGCAGGGACAGCTCGTCGCCGTGCATCCCGCCTATGACGAGGCCTTCGACGGCTTTGCGGCGCCCGAAGTGCGCGGCAATCCGAAGGCCCGGCAGGCTTGGGCCGTCGAGCAGGTGAAGATGGCGCTGACGGCGTCGCGCAATCTCGGCCTCGATGCCATGGCCAGCTTCTCCGGCGCGCTCGCCTGGCCCTTCGTCTACCCCTGGCCGCAGCGTCCGGCCGGTCTCGTCGAGACGGCCTTCGACGAACTCGCGAAACGCTGGAAGCCGATCCTCGACCATGCCGAGGATAACGGCGTCGACATCTGCTACGAGATCCATCCGGGTGAGGACCTGCACGACGGCATCACCTATGAGATGTTCCTGGAGCGCACCGGCAACCATGCCCGCGCCTGCATGCTCTACGATCCCTCGCACTATGTCCTTCAGTGCCTCGACTATCTCGACAATATCGACATCTACAAGGACCGCATCCGCATGTTCCATGTGAAGGATGCCGAGTTCAACCCAACCGGCCGGCAGGGCGTCTATGGCGGCTACCAGGGCTGGGTCAACCGCGCCGGCCGCTTCCGCTCGCTCGGCGACGGCCAGGTCGATTTCGGCGCCGTCTTCTCCAAGATGGCCGCCAACGACTTTGCCGGCTGGGCCGTGGTCGAATGGGAATGCGCGCTGAAGCATCCTGAAGACGGCGCCCGCGAAGGGGCCGAATTCGTCAAGGCACACATCATCCGCGTGACGGAAAAGGCCTTCGACGACTTTGCCGATGCCGGCACGGATGAGGCTGCCAACCGGCGCATGCTTGGGCTTTGAGGGTTGCCCCTCAAGAAACGTCAAGGAGGAACACCCAATGGCAATCGAAGGAAGCGCAAGCGAGGCGCGGGAGCGCCGCATCCGGCTCGGCATGGTGGGCGGCGGCTCGGGCGCGTTCATCGGCGCGGTGCACCGCATCGCCGCCCGGCTCGACGATCATTACGAACTTGTCGCCGGCGCGCTCTCGTCCTCGCCGGAAAAGGCGGAGCAGTCGGCCCGCGAACTCGGTCTCGACCCCTCGCGCAGCTATGGCAGCTTCAAGGAGATGGCGATCCGCGAGGCGAAGCTGAAGAACGGCATCGAGGCCGTGGCGATCGTCACGCCCAACCATGTGCATTACGAGGCCGCGAAGGAATTCCTGAAGCGTGGTATCCACGTCATTTGCGACAAGCCGCTGACCTCGACGCTGGCAGACGCCCGCAAGCTGAAGAAGCTGGCGGAAGAGAGCGATGCGCTCTTCGTGCTGACGCACAACTATACCGGCTATCCCATGGTTCGGCAGGCCCGCGAGATGGTCGCCAATGGTGAGCTTGGCGCGATCCGCCTCGTCCAGATGGAATATCCGCAGGACTGGCTGACCGAGGATATCGAGAGCAGCGGCCAGAAGCAGGCTTCCTGGCGCACCGACCCCACCAAATCCGGCGCGGGCGGCTCCACCGGCGATATCGGCACCCATGCCTACAATCTCGGCTGCTTCGTCTCCGGCCTCGAGCTGGAGGAGCTCGCCGCCGATCTCGACAGCTTCGTGCCAGGCCGGCGGCTCGACGACAACGCCCATGTCATGATGCGCTTCAAGGCGAAGGACGGCGTGCGTGCCAAGGGAACGCTTTGGTGCAGTCAGGTCGCGCCCGGCCATGAGAACGGCCTCAAGGTCCGCGTCTACGGTACCAAGGGCGGTCTCGAATGGGTACAGGCCGATCCGAACTATCTCTGGTACACGCCTTTCGGCGAGCCGAAGCGCCTGATCACCCGGGGCGGCGCAGGCTCCAGCCCTGCCGCCGCCCGCGTCAGCCGCGTGCCGTCCGGCCATCCGGAAGGCTATCTCGAAGGCTTCGCAAACATCTATTCCGAAGCCGCACGCGCGATCCATGCCAAGCGCAGCGGCGCGAAGCTCGATCCCGCCGTGACCTATCCGACCGTCGACGACGGTCTCAAGGGCATGCTGTTCGTCGACGCCTGCGTGCAGTCTTCGAAGAAGAACGGCGCCTGGGTGAAGGTGTAGGGCCATCGGCATCGCGATGAGAGAGGCCAGCCTCGCGGCTGGCCTCTTTGCGTTGGGGAATGGCGGTGCCGCAGGCATGGGAATCCGTTGCCGGCTGATTGACTTTTTCTGGAGTGGCGTTACTGCAACGTTGCAGGTTCCCGTTATCCAGCAAATTCCCTCAAGGCAGAGAAGACCGATGATCGATCCCAAGACCCTCGCCGACCGCTTCCCCGGCGACTTCCTCTTCGGCGTGGCGACCGCCGCGTTCCAGATCGAGGGCGCGGCGAAGATGGATGGCCGCAAACCGTCGATCTGGGATGCCTTCTCCAACATGCCGGGCCGCGTCTACGGCCGGCATAATGGCGATGTCGCCTGCGATCACTACAACCGGCTGGAGGAAGACCTCGACCTCATCAAGTCGCTCGGCGTCGAGGCCTATCGCTTCTCCATCGCCTGGCCGCGCATCGTGCCCGAGGGTACCGGGCCGGTGAACGAGAAGGGGCTGGATTTCTACGATCGTCTCGTCGACGGCTTAAAGGCCCGCGGGATCAAGGCCTATGCCACGCTCTACCATTGGGACCTGCCGCTGATGCTGGCGGGTGAGGGTGGCTGGACGGCTCGGCAGACGGCCTACGCCTTCCAGCGCTACGCCAAGACCGTCATCGCCCGGCTCGGCGACCGGCTGGATGCGGTGGCGACCTTCAACGAGCCGTGGTGCTCCGTCTGGCTGAGCCATCTCTACGGCATCCATGCGCCGGGCGAGCGCAGCATGGATGCGGCGCTGCACGCCCTGCATTTCACCAACCTCGCCCATGGCCTCGGCGTTTCGGCCATCCGCGCCGAGCGGCCGGACCTGCCCGTTGGCCTCGTGCTGAACGCTCATTCGATCTATCCGGGCAGCGACAGCCCGGCGGACAAAGCTGCCGCCGACCGGGCCTTCGATTTCCACAACGGTGTCTTCTTCGGCCCGGTCTTCAAGGGCGCGTATCCGGAAAGCTTCCTCTCCGCCCTCGGCCACCGCATGCCCGCCATTGAACCCGGCGACATGGAGACGATTGCCCAGCCGCTCGACTGGTGGGGCCTCAACTATTACACGCCCATGCGCGTTGCCGACGATCCGGCCGAGGTCGCGGAGTTTCCGGCGACGGTGCCGGCCCCGCCGGTGGCGGATATCAAGACGGATATCGGCTGGGAGGTCTACGCTCCCGCGCTCGGCGACCTCATCCGCAAGCTCAATGCCGACTATGCGCTGCCAGATTGCTACATCACGGAAAACGGCGCCTGCTACAATATGGGCGTGGAGAACGGCACGGTGGATGACCAGCCGCGCCTCGACTACATCGCCGAGCATCTCGGCATGACGGCGGACCTCATCAACGAGGGCTATCCGATGCGCGGCTATTTCGCCTGGAGCCTCATGGACAATTTCGAATGGGCGGAGGGCTATCGCATGCGTTTCGGCATCGTGCATGTCGATTACGAGACGCAGGTGCGCACGGTGAAGAAGAGCGGCCATTGGTATGGCGCGCTGGCGGGCGAGTTCCCGAAGGGCAATCATCGCGCGGGCTGAGCAAATGGGGACGCCCGCCCCTCATCCCGCTGCCGCGACCTTCTCCCCGCAAGCGGGGAGAAGGGGCAAGAGGCGCGCCTTTCCCATCAAGAGGGGCTGGTGGTTGAAGAGGGGCCTTGCATCCTTCCCTTCGCCCCGCTTGTGGGGAGAAGGTGCCGGCAGGCGGATGAGGGGCTTTTCGCCCCTACTTCCCGAGGTGCCGCTCGCCGCGCTCCCGGGCAAGGTCCATCTGCTTCTGCCTCTGGCGGAAGCGCATCCGGTCTTCCTCGCTGCGCTCGCCGTGGCAATGCGGGCAGGAGACGCCGGCTTCGTAGAGCGGGGAGGTGATTTCCTCGGCGGTCAGCGGATGGCGGCAGGCGCGGCACAGCTTGTGCTCGCCTTCCTCCAGGCCATGCAGCACGGAGACACGCTCGTCGAAGACGAAGCATGCGCCCTCCCACAGGCTTTCCTCCGGCGGTACTTCCTCCAGATATTTCAGGATGCCGCCCTTGAGGTGGTAGACCTCCTCGAAACCCTCGGCCTTCATGAAGGCGGTCGCCTTCTCGCAGCGGATGCCGCCGGTGCAGTACATGGCGATCTTCGGCTTGTTGTGCAGGCCGGTATTCTGGCGCACCCATTCCGGAAACTCGCGGAAGGTCTTGGTGTTCGGATCGACCGCGCCCTTGAACATGCCGATGGCCGTCTCGTAGTCGTTGCGCGTGTCGATGAGGATGGTGCCCGGATCGCTGATCAGCGCGTTCCAGTCCTCGGGCGCCACATAGGTGCCGACGGAGCGGTTGGGGTCGATGTCCTCGACGCCCATGGTGACGATCTCCTTCTTCAGCCGCACCTTCATGCGCAGGAAGGGCATTTCGCTCGCCCAGCTTTCCTTGTGCTCCAGCGCGGAGAATTCCGGCTGGCGGCGCAGGAAGGAAAGCACGGTGCGGATGCCGTCCGCCGGTCCCGCAATGGTGCCGTTGATGCCCTCATGGGCCAGCAGCAGCGTGCCGCGCACATCATATTCCTCGCAGAGCGACTGCAGGGGCGCGCGCAGTTCCGCGAAATGCGGAACCGAAACGAAATGATAGAGCGCGGCGACCAGGAAGCCGTCGGTCTCGTTGGGCGAGGAGAACGTGTTTGTCATGGCCGCCACATACAGCTTCGGCGCATTTCAGGCAATGCGGCGTAGCGGCTCAGGCGAGCTGGCGCAGGCTTGCGCCGTTGCTGAAGCCGAGCGCCATGGACTGGTTGGAATACTGGCTTTCGCCTGTCACTTCCCGGCCCACCCAGTTGGGCATATCCGGCTCGTCATGGATGGAGGACAGTTCGACCTCGGCGATCACGAGACCGCGATGGACGCCGTCATAGACGTCGATCTCCCAGACATGACCCTCGTGCGCCACCTTGTAGCGCACCTTCTCGATCACGTTGCCGATGGCATGGCGCAGCATGTCCTCGGCCTCGTCGCGGTCGATATCGAATTCGTATTCGTCACGCACGAGCGCGGTATGGCCGACCTTGAGGGTGATGCGCGCGCGCCCGTCGCCATAGATGCGAACCCGGAGAGACCGGTCGTCCTGTGCCACGACATAGGCCTGCCGTATGGCGATCCCCTCGTCCGCGAAGGTGCGCCACCGCTGGCCCGACACCAGGAACTTCCGCTCGATCTCTTTTGCCATAGGCATGCTTTCGCTGTTGGAGATGGGCTTGGGCGAGGGGCACACTACACGATAAGTGTGTCATGACAAGGCCATGAATCGCGTATCAGTCTCGACAGAACGTCGCGGACGCGGTATTCCCCTCTCAATTCAATCGTTTTAAAAGGTCGTGCCATGAGCGAGAAAAACGCCAAGCTCCTTTCGGTCCTGAAGCTGCAGCCGGTCGTTCCGGTGCTCGTCATCGACGACGTCAAGACGGCGGTTCCGCTGGCGCGCGCGCTGGTGGCTGGTGGCCTGAAGGCGATCGAGATCACCCTGCGCACCACGGCGGCGCTGGAGGCGATCCGCGCCGTCGCCAACGAGGTGGAAGGCGCCGTCGCCGGGGCCGGCACCATTCTCAATGCCGCGCAGTTCGAGGCGGCGGTCGAGGCTGGCTCACAGTTCATCGTCAGCCCGGGCACCACGCAGGAACTGATCGATGCCGCAGCAGAAAGTGACATTCCGCTGCTACCCGGTGCGGCCACCGCGAGCGAAGTCATGGGCCTTCGCGAAGAGGGCTATCAGGTCATGAAGTTCTTCCCGGCCGAACAGGCCGGCGGTGCCGCCTATCTCAAGTCGCTGTCCTCGCCGCTCGCCGGCACGCTGTTCTGCCCGACGGGCGGCATCTCGCTGTCGAACGCCCGCGACTACCTCTCGCTGCCGAACGTCGTGTGCGTCGGCGGTTCGTGGGTCGCACCGAAGGAACTGGTCGCCAAGGGCGACTGGGCGGGCATCGAGAAGCTCGCCGCGGAAGCCGCCGCCCTCAAGGGCTGAGACGGTTCAACGGATTTGCAAGCGGGCGGCCTTCGGTCGCCCGTTATGCGTTTGTAATTCGGGACGGGCGTTCCTATCTTGCCTTGCAGCCGGCCCCTGCCGCGCGGGACAAAACGGAGACGCCCATGTTTGACGCCAAGAAATTGCTCGACCAGTTCCTCGGTTCGCAGGTGCCCGGCGCGGGCGGGACCGTGCGCGATCGCGCCGGTCAGGTTACCCAGCTCGCCAAGGACAATCCGCTCGCCAGCATCGCCATTGCCGGCGTGCTGCTCGGCACGGACGGCGGGCGCAAGGTCGCCGGCTCGGCGCTGAAGATCGGCAGCCTTGCCGCCATCGCCGGCCTCGGCTACCAGGCCTACAAGAATTACCGTGACGGCCAGAACCCGGCCGAGACCGCTCAGGCCGGCACGCCCGAACTCCTGCCGCCACCGGCCGATTCCGGCTTCCATCCCGAAGCCGTCAGCACCGATTTCGCCCTCATTCTTGTCCGCGCCATGATCGCCGCCTCCCGCGCTGACGGTCATATCGACGATGCCGAGCGCGCCCGCATCATGGACAAGCTCAAGGTTTCCGGCCTCGGCGCTGATGCCGCGCAGTTCCTCGAACAGGAGCTTGCGAACCCCGTCGACCTCGATGCGATCGTCGCGGCCGCGACGACCGAGGAACAGCGCGTCGAACTCTATACCGCCTCGCGCCTTGCCATCGAGCCGGAAACGCGCGCCGAGCGTGGCTATCTCGATCTGCTCGCCGGCCGCCTCGGCCTTGCAGATGCACTGGTCGACCATATCGAGGCGACGGTTTCCGCCGCCAAGGTTTGACAGTCGTCAGGGAGCGGCCGAACGCCGCTCCCCGCTTTGCCGATTGCTTCGGCTCGCCGGCTGCTCTATCCCTTCGGCAGGACCGAAGGAGGATTTTCATGCGCGATCTCAAGGACTGGAAGGGTTGCCCGTCGCCGGCGCCCGTGGCGCTCGAAGGCCGTACCGTGCGCATCGAACCCTATGATCGCGAAAGGCATCTCCAGCCCCTCTGGGACGCCTTCGGCGGCATGGGCATCAATCCGCTGCTGCGCTATTTCGCACAGGCCGATTTCACCGGCATCGAAGGCTTCGACGCGTGGTCTGACAGCGCGATCAAATCGGGTTGGGTGCGTGAGGTGATCGTCGACAAGGCGAGCGGCAAGCCGGTCGGCATGGCGCATTACATGCGGCCGGACCCGGCCAACGGCGTCGTCGAGATCGGCGGCATCGCCCATGGCGGCGGCATGTCGCGCTCGCCGCTCTCCACCGAGGCGCAGTACCTGCTCGCCAAGCACGTCTTCGAGGACCTCGGCTATCGCCGCTACGAGTGGAAGTGCCACAATGACAATGCGGCCAGCAAGCGCACGGCCACCCGCCTCGGCTTCACCTTCGAGGGCGTCTTCCGCCAGCACATGCTTTCCAAGGGCGAGAACCGCGATACCGCCTGGTTCTCGATCATCGACAGCGAATGGCCGGCGCTCGACAAGGCGTTCGCCGCCTGGCTGTCGCCCGATAATTTCGATGCCGAGGGCAACCAGAAGCGCAGGCTCGAGGATATCCGCGCGGAACTGGCGGGCGCCCAATGAGTGAGGACGGCAAGGGCAAGTCGGCGGCGCTTGCCGCGCTCTTCATTCTGTTCGGTACGGGCATCGTGTTCTATTTCCTGCCGCGCGTCATGATCGCGCTCGGCGACGTCTCGCCCTGGCTGGCGGGCGTGTTCGGTACGCTTTTGGTGCTCGGCTTCTTCCTGTTGTTCTGGCTGCGGGCGCGCTACCAGCGGAACCGGGAAGGCTAGAGCATTTCCAGCCGAAGCGGGATCGCTTCGGCGTCGGATAATGCGATAAAAACAAAACTCTAGAGCATTTCCGGTGAACCGGAGTTCACCGGAAATGCTCTAGGCCTGTAGCGCCGCGCCCAGCAGCAGCAATCCGAGAACCATCACCAGTGCAGCGCCGCCGATCTCTATGGCGGTGCCGACCCATTGCGCCGCCGAGCCATTGCCGGCGAAGCGCACGGCCGCGCCCTTGGCGGTGACGGCGAGCGTGGCGAGAATGGAGACGGTGATGGCCGTGCCGATGGACATGGCGAGGACCGCGAGCATGCCGCCGAGATAAAGCCCGTTCAGCAGGGCGAAGCTCAGGACGATCAGTGCACCCGAGCAGGGGCGAAGCCCCACGGCGACGATGGCGGACCAGGCCTCGCGGAGTGCGAAACGGTCGCCTTTCAAGAGCGCGGGGTCCGGCGCATGGGCGTGGCCGCAGGTCGCGCAGACCTCGCCGGCATGGTGGTGATGTCCGTGCACCTCGACGGCCGAGATGCCGAGCGTGGAGGCGGGCCGCGCCGCCACTGGCCGCAGCTTCTTGTACAACAGCCATGCGCCGAAGAGGGCGATGAGCGCGTAGCTGCCGATTTCGAGCGCCCTTGTGGCGTCGGTCATCGAAACCGTGGTGCCACGCAGGAAGAGATAGGCCGCGCCGACGAGCAGGATGGCGACGACGCCCTGCAGGATCGAGGACAGGAAGGAGAGCAGCACGCCGCGCTTCAGCTCCAGCTCGTTCGCCAGCATGTAGGAGGAGATGACGGCCTTGCCGTGGCCGGGGCCGGCCGCGTGGAAGACGCCATAGGCGAAGGAAAGGCCGACGAGCGTCGAGGCCGCCCACGGGGTCTCGCGCATGTCCTTCAGCGCGCCGGTCATCAGGCGATAGAAGCCCTGTTGCTGCGCATTGATCCAGGCAAAAAGGCCGCCGAAGGTGCCGGTCGTGTTGAAGCCCGGCTCGGCCGAGCCGATGCCGAGCGGGGACTGGGCATGGGCGAAGGTCGCAATGGAGGCGGCGGCAAGCGTGAGGGCGACCAGGGCGACGGCGCGGTCGCGGGTCAGCATGTCAGCTCCAGCCGGGTCGCGAAGAGTTTCGACATGTCGGTGCCGGACGGATCGTCGAAGAAGGCGTCCGTCAGGCTGTCCTGGTTCTGGGCGAGCACCTCGTCCGGGTCGGGCCGCACGACCGCGTGCTTGCAGGCGGCGAACTTGTCGCCGATGGCGACGAGATCGTCGTCGGAGGCGAAATCCAGCGCCGCATACATGGTGGGGTCGTAGACGCCGAAGGTGAGCTTGCCCTTGAGCGGCATGACCTCGCCGGGCTTGACCGTGAAGAACATCAGGAGCTGGCCGTCCTTGAAGTCGACGTTGATCGCGTCGGGCTTGCCGACCTTCACGGTTTTCCCGTCCTCGGTGATCGTCGTGTAGTAGCTGAATTCCTCCAGCGATTCGAGCACGGTCTTGCCGACCTCGGCAAGCTCGTCCGGGTCGAGCTGGGCGTTGCTGTTCTTGTCGAAATCCATGACGACGCTGGCCGAGAACATCTCGTCGAAACGCCAGACATTGCGCAATTCGCTGATCGTGCCGTCCTCGCCGGCCACCACTTCCAGCCGCGCCTGCGCGAAGATATGCGGATGGGCGAAGGCCACGGCCGGGGCGAAGAGGGCCGCTCCGGCAATCAGGCAAGGCAGGAAGCGCATGGATTTCGGTCCTCTCGGGCGGGCGTGAATCAGCGGTCTGAATGTACGGCAAATAGGCCGGAATTGGGACCGTGTCAGGCTTCGATGCCGGGATGGCGGCGGAACCAGGCGTGCAGGAAATCGACGAAGGTGCGCACTTTCGCGGGCAGGTAGCGGCGATGCGGATAGATCGCGTAGATGCCGCGGTCAGTCGGCAGGTAATCCTCGAGGATAGAGACGATCCTGCCCGATTCGAGGCAGGAGCGCGCGATGAAGGCCGGAACCTGCGCAACGCCGAGGCCGCTTGCGGCGGCGCGCACGGCGGCCGTCGGGCTGTTGACCTCGATATGACCGCCGACCGGTACGGAGAAACCCGCGCCCTTCTCGTCCACGAAGCGCCAGTTGCTGTGCGACTTGCCGTTGGTGTCGATGATGCAGGGCAGGCGGGCGAGGTCGCTCGGATGCCCGATCGGGCCGACACGCTCGAGGAAGTCCTGCGTCACGCAGATCTTGAGATAGAAATCGCCGAGCTTGCGCGCGATGAGGGCGGAATCCTCCAGCCGCGTGATGCGGATGGCGACGTCGAAGCCTTCCTCGACCAGATCGACGAAGCGGTCGTCCGAGACGATCTCCAGCGAAAGTTCGGGATGCTCCTTGCCGAAATCGATGAGCGACTGGCCGATATCGGCATCGACGAAGGTGCGCGGGGCGGAAACCTTCAGCTTGCCGCGCAGGTCCGTGTTCTTCTCGCGCACCAGATCGGCAAGGTTGTCGATCTCCTTCAGGATGTCGGAGGCGGTGCGGTAATAGGTGTGGCCCGGTTCGGTCATGGAGAACTGGCGGGTGGTGCGGTTGAGCAGCAGCGTGCCCAGCTCGTCCTCCAGCTCGCGCACATATTTGGACAGGAGCGCTTTGGACCGGCCGGTCTTGCGCGAAGCGGCGGAAAAGCCTTCTGCATCGACCACGTCGATGAAGGCCCGGATTCGGGTCAGTGTATCCATATGTCCCCACTTGAATGGCACGCCGCCGTTCTGGCCTGCGTGCGTCCGGCGTCTGGGTCGCCGGTGCAAAGAGATGTGTCGAAAACCAGTTCCGCGAATGTCGTGGCTCACGGAATATTTTCAATAGTCAAATTCAAAAAACCTCTTGATTACGACAGCGATTCTTCTTATCTCCGCGCTTGCCCAAAGTCGCACGTGCCTGTGGGTGTCCGCCGACCCTCGATTTGGTGAGGATCATCGGTAAGGTACCTGGAACTAACCGCTCCAGTCGCTATCCCGGCCAACCGGGAAATGCGAGGACATCTTGAAGCAACGACGGTGCGGGCCTTTCTGGTGTCTGCCGGCTTTCCATCAGCCGGGGTTACTGAAGAGGCACACCTTCATTGCCGGAAGTGCGGTCGGGTTTCCCACCAATCCATGGCAGACAAAGCGAATTGAAGCCTAGGCAGGCTTTGGTTCACCGTTCGCGCATTTGCGCATGCTTGGTTCCGGGGTCTCCACCGGCTGGTTCCATAGCGTTGCCGCATCTGCCCTTTGTCCTCTGGGTTTTGCCCGGAGCAACCTGGATATGGGGAATACCGAGATGGCTTCTGCACGTATTATCGACTTTCTGAACACCCGACGTCCCGATGGCCCGTGCCTTGTGGTCGATCTCGATGTCGTGCGTGACAACTTCAAGGCCTTCCGCCATGCGCTGCCCGACAGCGCGATCTACTATGCCGTGAAGGCCAACCCGGCGCCGGAAATCCTGCGCCTGCTCGCCAGCATGGGCTCCAACTTCGATTGCGCGTCCGTCGCCGAAATCGAAATGGCGCTCGACGCCGGCGCGACCGCTTCGCGCATCTCCTTCGGCAACACGATCAAGAAGGAACGCGACGTCGCCAAGGCGCATGCGCTCGGCGTCTCGCTCTTCGCCGTCGACAGCCATGAGGAAGTCGAGAAGATTTCGCGTGCCGCCCCCGGCGCCCGCGTGTTCTGCCGCGTCCTGACCGATGGCGAAGGCGCCGAATGGCCGCTGTCGCGCAAGTTCGGCTGCGTGCCGCAGATGGCCGTCGACGTGCTCGTCTACGCGCATCAGCTCGGCCTGACGTCCTACGGCGTCTCGTTCCATGTCGGCTCGCAGATGACGAAGCTCGACGCCTGGGATTCGGCCCTCGCCGATGCCAAGCGCGTCTTCGTGCAGCTTGCCAAGCAGGGCATCGAGCTGAAGATGGTCAACATGGGCGGCGGCTTCCCGACGAAGTACCTGCGCGACGTGCCCTCGGCCGAAGCCTATGGCAAGGCGATCTTCGGGGCGCTGAAGAAGCACTTCGGCAACCAGATCCCGGAAACCATCATCGAGCCGGGCCGCGGCATGGTCGGCAATGCGGGTGTGATCAAGGCGGAAGTCGTCCTCGTCTCGAAGAAGTCGGACAACGACAACCACCGCTGGGTCTTCCTCGACATCGGCAAGTTCGGCGGCCTTGCCGAAACCATGGACGAGGCGATCCGCTACCCGATCCGCACCGAGCGCGACCAGGACGAAATGGAGCCCTGCGTGCTCGCCGGCCCGACCTGCGATTCGGCCGACGTGATGTACGAGAAGAACATGTACCCGCTGCCGGTCACCCTTTCGATCGGCGACGAGGTTCTGATCGAAGGCACCGGCGCCTATACGACGACCTACTCGGCCGTCGCCTTCAACGGCTTCGAGCCGCTCAAGGCCTACGTCATCTGACGACCGGGCGCTCCCGTCCCTGCGGGAGTGCCAGCTTCACAATTCATTCCAGATACCGTCTGAAACGGTTTTGAGTGCGGGAGGCCCGAAGATGGCCGCTGTTCTTGATTCTGTCCGCGCGCTCTTCGCGCATGCCGCCTTCACCATCGACCGCGAGAATGCCGGCGATGTCGTCGCGCGGGAACGCCTGCTCGACCGCGTTATGGGCGAGGCCCGTTTCCGCAAGTCTTCCGAGACGCTGCGCCGCGGCCGCCTGCCGGCCGAGGGCCTCGCCCTCGTCGCGCGCGATGCGGACGGCCATATCATCGGCACGGTCCGCCTGTGGAATGTCGAGGCGGGTGTCGATGGCGACGGCAATGCCGTGCCGGCCCTTTTGCTCGGCCCGCTCGCCGTCGACTGCGCGCATGAGGGCAAGGGCATCGGCGGCGCGCTGATGCGCGCGGCGATCACCGAGGCACGCGACCGTGGACACGGCGCGGTGCTGCTCGTGGGCGATCCGGAATATTACGAGCGCTTCGGCTTCTTTGCCAACAAGGCGCGCCATTTCGTCATGCCCGGTCCCTTCGAGCGCCGCCGCTTCCTGGCGCTGGAACTGAAGGACGGCTGGCTGGATGGTGCGGCCGGTGTGCTCGTCGCCAGCGGCCGCCGCTTCTCTGCGGAGCCGCGCAAGGCGGCGTGAAGCCGACAAGGAGGGGCCGGCGTTGCGTGGCCCCTTCCGTGCGTGCCCGATTTGACATCGCCGCCGCGAATGACTATGTGCGGGGCAAGGGTGAGGACCCCTGCCGTCCGCGAGCGCAAGCTTTGGTGAAGTTCCTCCCAGACGATCGGTCTTCCAGCATCACGCATGCGAACCGGTGGCAATGCGGACCCCCTCCGAAAAGACGCATGCCACGACTGGAGTTCCGACATGCGTCCATCCTCGACGCCCCTACCATCCCTCGACGCCCTGAAGGACCAGGCGAAGCGGCTGCGCGCGCGCTTTTCCTCCGAGGGGCAGGATATCTCTCATTCCCGCGCGCTTGAACTCATCGCCGCGCAATACGGCTTCCGCGACTGGAATACGCTGCATGCCGCGGTGGGCAACCGGCCGCCGTTCGATCCGTGGATGCTCGGCTCGCGGGTGCGTGGCCACTATCTCGGCCAGCCGTTCGATGCCGAAGTCCTCGGTATCCAGGCGGTGACCAGCCAGCCCGGCCGCTACCGCATGACGCTGCATTTCGACGAGCCGGTGGATGTCGTCACCTTCGACAGCTTCTCGGCCTTCCGCCAGCGCGTGAGCTGCACCATCGACGAGACGGGGCGGACGGTCGAGAAGACCTCGAACGGCCGGCCGCATCTGGAGCTGGAATGGTGAAAAAGGGGCCGCCGATCCTTTCCGGCGGCCTTCCTGTCAACTTGCGATGTCGATGACGCCGCAGTCGCCAGCTTCGCTGGCGAAAGCGAGAAGCTTGCCGTTGCGGCTCCAGGCCATGGAGGTGACGGCGCCCTTGCCGGGGCGGCGCAGCAGCACCTCGCGGTTGTCGGCGAAGCGGGCCGCGAGCACCATGCCGTCCGAATAGCCGATGGCGACGACCTCCTCGGCGGGGTGGCAGGCGACGGCGGTCACCATGACGTCGGCGCGCGTGCCGAGTTCCAGCGGCGGCTTGCCCATCGGGCCGTCCTTGGCCGAGAAGGGCCAGACGATGGCGGCCGGCGCGCCGGAGGAGGCGAGCCACTTGCCCTTGACGGACCAGGAGAGCGACTTCACCTTGGCCGGATAGCCGGTCATGCGCATGTGGCGGGTTTCCGCGCCGGGCTTGGTGTCGAGCTTCCAGCCGTGCAGGGCGTTTTCCTGCATGCTGGTGACGACGAAGCGGCCGTCCGGCGAGAAGGTGACGCCGTTATGCGCGCCCTTCCATTCGAGATCGACCGGCTGGGCCGCCATGGCGACCCAGTGTAGCGACACGCCGTTATAGCGCGCGACGCCGAGGCGCAGGCCCTTCGGCGCAAACGCGATACCCTCGACCGAACGGGCCTCGGTGAATTCCCTGATCGTGCCATCCGCCAGTCGTACGCGCGCCGTGCGGCCCTCCGCGAAGCCGACCGCGCCCTGGGGGCCGGCGGCGACAACGGAGATCCACTTGCGCGGCACTTCGGCGAGCAGCGTCGCGGTGCCGTCGGCGGCGATGCGCAGCACCTTGCCATCCTCGCCGCCGGTGACCAGCGTGTCGTTCGCCTCGTCGCGTACGCAGGCGAGCAGGCCGTCATGCGCCTCGGTGACCTTCTGGCCGTGATCAAGCCGGTGGATCGCGCCGGAGGCGGTGGCGAAGAACGGCACATCGCCGAGGAATGCGGCCGAAACGACGTGGCCGTCGAGATCGAGGGGGGCAATCGTGGGCATTATCGGGGCTTTTCCATGTGCATGACGTTATCCGAAAACCGCTTCGCACTTTTCGGCGTCATGCCTGCGCCTCGCAGGCCTTGAAGGTGCGCTCGATCTTCTCGCGATCGAGGTCGCGGCCGATGAAGACGAGGCGGCTTTCACGCTTCTCGCCATCCTTCCAGGCGCGCTGGTGGTCGCCCTCGACGATCATGTGCACACCCTGCACGACATAGCGCTCCTCGTCGCCGGCAAAGGCGATGATGCCCTTGAGGCGCAGGATGTTCGGGCCGTCCGTCTGGGTGATCTTCTGGATCCACGGGAAGAAGCGGTCCGGGTTCATCTCGCCGCCGCGCAGCGAGAGCGACTGCACCGTCACGTCATGGATCGGCGAAGCGCCGTGGTCGTGATGATGGTGGTGGCCGTGGTCATGGTGATGATCATGGTCGTGATGGTGATCGTGATCATGGTGGTGGTGATCGTGGTCATGATCGTGATGATGGTCGTGGCCGCAATCGGGACCGCAGACATGGTCCGGGTGGTCGTGGTCGAGGAAATGCGGATCGTTTTCCAGCGCCCGTTCCAGGTTGAACGCGCCCTGGTCGAGGACCTTTGCAAGGTCGATTTCCGAGCGGGTCGTGCGGTGGATGCGGGCGGAGGGGTTGATCACGCGCACAGTGGCTTCGATCCGGGCGAGTTCTTCCGGGCTGACGAGGTCGGTCTTGTTGATGAGCACGACGTCGGCGAAGGCGATCTGGTCCTCGGCCTCGCGGCTGTCCTTCAGGCGCAGCGGCAGATGCTTGGCGTCGACCAGCGCGACCACGGCGTCCAGCTCGGTCTTCTGGCGCACGTCGTCGTCCATGAAGAAGGTCTGGGCGACGGGTACCGGATCGGCAAGGCCGGTGGTCTCGACGATGATGGCGTCGAAGCGGCCGGGGCGGCGCATCAGGCCCTCCACCACGCGGATCAGGTCGCCGCGCACGGTGCAGCAGATGCAGCCGTTGTTCATCTCGTAGATTTCCTCGTCCGACTCGACGATCAGGTCGTTGTCGATGCCGATCTCGCCGAATTCGTTGACGATGACGGCATACTTCCTGCCGTGGTTTTCGGTGAGGATGCGGTTGAGCAGCGTCGTCTTGCCGGCGCCGAGATAGCCGGTGAGCACGGTGACGGGAATGGGCTTGGGAAGGGCTGTTTCGGTCATGGGAACCTCGGGCGGGTGCGGGGACGGCGAGACGTCCGGTTGGCGACTGATATAGGAGATCGAAAGGGCCAGCGCAAATGCTAGCGGAGCGTATCCGCGTCGAAGGCGGCGACGTCTTCCAGGAGCGCGACGAGGCCGCGGAGGGCATGGGCGATCAGCATCTCACCTTTTTCCGCCGTGGCGGCTCTCGCATCGCCCGCGACGCCCTTCGGGTTGAGATCGGACATCTTCCAGCCGAAGGCATGCGGGCCGTAGGCGCGCAGATAGGCGAAGCGGGCGGCGAACTCCGCCTGCCGCGAGCCGAAGCGCTCCGCCTTGTCCATGCGGACAAGTTCCGGGTGAAGGGCGAGCATGACGGAGGTCTCGATATCGCCGCCGTGAATGTCGATGGCCTTGTCCTCCGGCGAAATCCAGCCGTCCGGCTGGCCGAAGCGCGTCCAGGCGGTGGCGACGACGAGCATGTTCAGCCGGACCCGCGCCTCGGTCGCGACAATGGTCATCAGCGGCGCGTTGCCGCCATGGGCGTTGAGGAGCACGAGCTTGCGGATGCCGAAGCGGTGAAGGTCCTCCGCGATGTGCAGCCAGCGCTCGATCGCCTCGCCATAGCCGAGCGATCGGGTGCCGGGCACGTCGAGATGTTCCGGCGAATAGCCGACCGGCTCGGCCGGCAGGACGGTGACCGGCAGGTGCGGCGGCAGCACGGCCATCAGCCGGGTGGCGATGCCCTCGGCGATCAGCGTGTCGGTCTCCAGCGGCAGATGGGGGCCATGGCCTTCATGCGCGCCGAGCGGCAGGATGGCGATCCAGTCCGCGCGGTCTTCCGGTTCAAGCATGGGGTCGTTTTCGGTCCATCGCGTCCTGGGATGCCCCATGGCGTCTCTCCGATCCTTACTTGCCGCCAGCCTCGGTCCTCTGTCATACAAGGCCGCGCCCGCGATGCAAGGGCGGCGGTGCAGGAGGCGATGCATGGGCAAGAAGCACAAGGACGGCAAGGACGGCAAGAAGGCCAAGAAGAAGAAGTCGCACGAGGCGGTCTCGGGCGCGGGCCTTGCCGCCGCGGTCGTCAACGCGGCGCGCTCCATGCGCACGGTGCTGTCCCGCAATCTCCTGGCGACCGGTCTTTATGCCGGGCAGGACGGGGTGATCCTCGCGCTGTCGGAGGCAGGCGGGCTGACGGCCGGGGCGCTTGCCGCCCGGCTCGGCGTCAAGGCCCCGACGATGACGCGCACCATCGGCCGGCTGGAGGCGCAGGGTTTCGTCGCGCGCCGGACGGACGAGGCGGACGGGCGGCTGACCGTCGTGCATCTCACCGATGCCGGCCGCGCTTCCGTCAACCACATCACCGAGGCCGCCCGGCTCAGCGAGCAGCAGGCGGCGGAGGGTTTCAGCGAGAAGGACATGCGCAATCTGCTGAAGCTTCTGCGCGCCATGGACGAGAACCTGCATGCCGGCCTGCCCGATGCGTCCCGCCAGCACGAAAAGCCTGTTGCCGACGACATTTAAACTGTTTAAATAAACGGTTTTAAAGCCGCGTTGCTGCGTGTTCTTCGGGGAGGGGTCGTGGCTCAGAAAATCAAGCTTTCCACCATCGCGGAAACGCTCGGCGTTTCCACGGCGACGGTCTCGCTTGCGCTCAGGGACAGCCCGCTCGTGGCGGCTTCCACGCGCGAGCGGATCAAGGAACAGGCCCGGGCGCTCGGTTATATCTACAACCGGCGCGCGGCGAGCCTTCGCACCTCCCGCTCGGGCATCATCGGCGTCGTCGTGCACGACATCATGAACCCGTTCTACGCGGAAATCCTCAAAGCCATCGAGAGCGAGCTGGACCGCGACCGGCAGACCTTCATCCTGTCGAACCACTACGATTCGGTGGAGAAGCAGCGCAACTTCGTCGAGACGCTGCTGCAACTCGGCGGTGACGGGGTGATCATGTCGCCGGCCATCGGCACGCCGCCGGAGGATATCCAGCTTGCCGAGGACAACGGCATGCCGGCGATCCTGATCGCGCGTTCCATCGACGGCCTCGACGTGCCGATCTTCCGCGGCGACGACAGCTACGGCATCTCGCTCGCAACCAACCACCTGATCGGCCTCGGCCACCGCACCATCGCCATGGTGGGTGGCACCGACCAGACCTCGACCGGCCGCGACCGCTACCAGGGCTATGTCAACGCGCTGCGCAAGGCCAATATCGAGGTCGATCCCGGCCTGCGCATTCCCGGCCCACGCACCAAGCAAGGCGGTTTCGAGGCGGCGGTGCATTTCCTCTCGCTGCCGCAGAAGCCGACGGCCGCCGTCTGCTGGAATGATCTCGTCGCCATCGGCCTGATGAACGGCATCGCCCGCGCCGGCCTCGTGCCGGGCCGCGATGTCTCCGTCACCGGCTATGACGACCTCGAGGAGGCGGCCATCGCCACGCCGGCGCTCACCACCGTCTGGAACGGCCAGTCGGAAGTGGGGCGCAACGCCGCCCGCGCGCTGCTGGACAAGCTTTCCGGCAGCCACGAGCCCGATGGCATCCACCTCATCAAGCCGGAAATGCGCATCCGGCAATCGACCGGGCCGCTGAAGGCGCAACCGGAAGGCTGAGCAGGAGTTTGGCATGGCGGCCAGGACACGCATTCTCGTACCCGGAACGATCCGCGAGCGGGTGCTCGACCGTCTGAAGGAAACCTTCGACATCGTGCGCATCGAGAAGGCGGATCCCGCGCTTCTCGCCCGCTCCGAGGCGGCGACGATTTCCGGAGTCGCCGTTTCAGGGGCTTTCGGCGCGGCGATGATCGAGCATCTGCCGGCGCTGGAGATCGTCGCGAGCTTCGGTGTGGGCTATGACGGCGTCGATGCGCTCGCCGCCGCCGCGCGGGGCGTCGCCGTGACCAATACGCCGGACGTGCTCAACGACGAGGTGGCCGATACGACCATCGGCCTGCTGCTCAACACCATCCGCCGCTTTCCGCAGGCGGAGGCGTGGCTGCGCGAGGGGCGATGGACGCGCGAAGGCGCGTTCCCGCTGACGCCACTCAGCCTGCGCGGCCGCCGGGCCGGCATCTACGGCCTCGGCCGCATCGGCCTTGCCATCGCCGAGCGGCTGAAAGGGTTCGGCATCGAGATCGCCTATCATACGCGCCGGCCGCGCGAGGGCGTGCCCTATGCCTATCATCCTTCGCTGGCGGAACTGGCCGAGGCGGTCGATATCCTCATCGCCATCGTGCCGAAGACGCCGGAAACGCACCGGACCATCGATGCCTCCATCTTGCGGGCGCTCGGGGCGAACGGCGTGCTGATCAATGTCGGGCGCGGCTGGACGGTGGATGAGGACGCGCTGGCCGAGGCGTTGCGCGACGGCACGATCGCGGCGGCCGGCCTCGATGTGTTCTACGACGAGCCGAACGTGCCCCAGGCGCTGCTCGACCTGCCGAACGCCACGCTGCTGCCCCATGTAGCCTCCGCCTCGGTGGCGACGCGCGATGCGATGGCCGATCTGGTGGCGGACAATCTCCTTGCCTGGTTCGGGCGCGGCGTCGCCCTGACGCCGGTGCCGGAGACGCCCTTTACGCGAAAAACGGGGTAGGGGCCGGAAAGCCTTCGTTAACCATTCCGCAAGCTTGCGGGCGCATGATTTCCCCATCGAGTCGCGATGAAGGAGAGCGCCATGAAGACACTGACATTCGCCGTCATGATCGGTGCCGTGTCCTTCGGACTCTGGAGCTACTGGGGGCAGGAGCGGCCGGGTGCCGATCCCATCGTCTCGGGTTCCATCCCGTCGCAGACGGTTGGCCGCAGCTATACGATTTCCAACGGCGCGGCGAGCACGGCCTGCCTTGCCGAGCGGGGCAACCCGATATCGAGCCGCAGCGCGCGCTTCACGGCGGGCGCGGATTGCGAAGCCGTCTGGCCGGGGCTTTCGAAGGCGCGGACCTGGACCAATAACGGCGACGGCACGGCCGTCGTTGCGGACGCGCAGGGCGAGGCGATCCTGACGGTCGTCGATGGCGATGGTTTCGACTACGAGGCGGTGGAGCCGGCCGAGGCCATGATCACGATGGTTTCCACCGACTGACGGCCTATTCGGCCGCCGTGCGATGCGCGACGGCCTGCCTGGCGGCCGCGTATTCGCGCACGGCCTCGCCGAAGGCGGCGAAGAGCCTGTTCGAAGGCTGATCCGAGCCGACCCAATATTCCGGATGCCACTGGACGCCGACCGCGAAGGCCTTGGCGCCGATGACGGAGACGGCCTCGATGGTGCCGTCCTCCGCGACCGCTTCCACGGCAAGGCGCGGGGCCTTGTCGGAGATGGCCTGGCGATGCAGCGAGTTCACCTGCACCTCACCCGCGCCGATCACCGAGGCGAGGCAGCTTCCTTCCTTGACCAGCACCTTCTGGCGGATGCCGTAGGCGACGTCCAGCACCGGCGTATCGGGCTTGCGGTGGTCCCACATGCCGGGCTGGTCCTGGATCTCGTTGGCGAGCGTGCCGCCGAGAACGACGTTCAGCTCCTGGATGCCGCGGCAGATGGCGAGAAGCGGAATACCGCGCTCCAGCGCCCGCGCGATGAGCGGCAGGCTGGTCGCGTCGCGCGCCCGGTCGTAGGGGCCTTCGGCGTCCGTCGCCTCCCTGCCGTAGAGCGAGGGGTGGACATTGGTGCGCGAGCCGCTGACAAGAAGCCCGTCGACGCGGTCGAGGATACCGTCGAAATCGTTGTCCGCATCCAGCGCCGGTACCAGGAAGACCGTGACGTCCGCGCCCTTGACGGCGGCGCGTACATACTGGTTCGGCGTGGCCTGCCAGACGTTGCCTTCGATTTCCCGGATATCGGCGGGAATGGCGACGACGGGTTTCGACATGATCGGCTCCGGAAAAAGAAATACCAAAAGAGGATTTGCTATCAAATCTCTCTCCAGTCAATTCCCCCTTTCTGGCGAAATGACGACGCTCCCGGCGCTTCCGGCGGCGGGGGAGGAGAGTGGGTTGCCTGACGCCTGTCAATTTTGAGGGGATGGCGGGATGTATGCTGTTAACCAATGGGCTGGAAACGGCCGGTGCGGGGCAAGTTTTCCATGGGCTTGGGTGGCGCAATACTCTGTCGCGAACGAGTCAGGAAGTTGCGCGGTGGGCCTATGAAGGGTTGTGTAGTCTTTACTGAAATAGCTTTTTGTGCAATATTCGGTTGAGTATGGCTTCCTTTGGTTGTGCAGGCGTACAAGTATGCTCGACGGAACCCTCGTTATTCGGTAATTTCCCGAAATCATTCATTAAATTTTGGTCGGTAACCCTCGAACGTCATAGGGAGTGCCGAGTCCATGAAGGATAAGGGTCAAAACACACTGCCGGCTGATGTATACTTGTCATTCGTCAGCTCGCTGTACGGTAATCGCCAGACCCTTTTCGTGGGCGTGATTTCGCACGTCATCACGTTCTCCTTCGTTTACGCGAAGACCGACGACCCCTTCTTCCTCGTCTGGAGCGCGCTTGTCGTGCTTATCTGGGCGCTGCGCGCCCAGGGCATGCGCCGCTTCGACCGGGCGGACAAGACCGTGCTCGACATGGACGGCATCCGCTATTGGGAGAACTGGTACAATCTCGGCGCCGTCGGCACGACGCTGGCGCTCGGCACGGCCTGCGGTTACAGCCTGCTGGTCAGCCGCGACTCCTTTGCGGAAATCGCCACCATATCGGTGACGCTCGCCACCATGGTCTCGGTGGTCGGGCGCAACTACGGCTCGCCGCGCGCCGTCAACTACATGGTGTTCTCCGCCTGCTTCCCCATCGTGGTCGGTTTTCTCGGGCTTGGGGACTTCTACCATGCGGTGCTCGCCTCCCTCGTCCTGCCTTTCGCGATGACGACGCGCTCGATGGCGAACGGCGTGCGCACCTTCCTCTATGAGAACGTTTTGGCCGCGCGCGAACTCGCAACCATCGCCGACCGCTTCGACACGGCGCTCAACAACATGCCGCACGGCCTGTTCATGCTGGATTCGGAACACCGTATCCTCGTCGCTAACCGGCGAGCCTGCGAGCTTCTGCATCTCGGCAACCAGGAGCGGCTGAAGGATTGTCATCTCGACGTGGTGCTGCGCTTCGGCGTGCGCAATTCCTTCTTCAATGCCGGGCAGAGCCGGACGATCCTGCGCCAGCTCGACGAGCTGCTGAAGGGGGAGCGCTCGCGTGCGCTCGTGCAGGTGACGGCCGGGCTTTATCTTGAATTCACCGCCGCGCCGCGTGAAAACGGCGGGGCGGTGCTGATATTCGAAGACGTGACGGCGCGCGTGCGGGCGGAAAAGAAGATCCTGCACATGGTCCGCTACGACAGCCTTACGGGGTTGCCGAACCGCACCTATTTCGCCGAGCTGGTGCAGGACGCGCTGGCCGAGCGCAAGAAGCCCGGCACGGTCGGCTTCATGGTGCTCGACGTCGACGACTTCAAGCACGTCAACGACATGAAGGGCCATGTCACCGGCGACCGGCTGCTCTGCGCCATCGCCGAGCGGCTGCGCCGCCTTGCCGGCGACAGGGCGATTGCCGGACACCTGATGGGTGACGAGTTCATCCTGTTCTTCCCCAACGAGACCAACCGTCGGGACCTGGAGGCGCGCATGCGGCGCTTCCACGAGCAATTGCGCGGCAATTACGAATTCGACGGCATGACGCTCTTCGTGTCGTTCAGCGCCGGCAGCGTGACGGTGGCGAGCGACGACTTCCGGCTGGAGGAAATGCAGATCCGCGCCGATCTGGCGCTGTTCGAGACCAAGTCGCGCGCCAAGGGCAGCTTCACCCTCTTCGAGCAGGAGATGGACGCGCGGTACATGGACCGCCAGAAACTCAAGGACGACCTGTGCGAGGCGCTTGCGAACAACGCGCTCTCCGTCGCCTATCAGCCGATGTTCGTGCCGGACGGCTCGCGCATCGAATGCTGCGAGGCTCTGTCGCGCTGGACGCATCCCGAGCGCGGCCCGGTCGCCCCGACGGTCTTCATCCAGATCGCCGAGGAGATGGGCATCGTCTCCGAGATCACGCGGTTCATGATCAACCGGGCCTGCGCCGACTGCGCCGACTGGCCCGCGCATATGGGCGTCTCGGTCAACCTGTCCGTCCAGGACCTGCGCGGCTCCGGCATCATCGAGGTCGTGTCCGCGGCGCTGGACGCGGCGGGTCTTGAGCCGCACCGGCTGCATCTCGAGGTTACCGAAAGCTGCCTCATGGAGGAGCCCGTCAAGGTGCAGGCGATCCTGCAGGAGCTTCGCGCCCGCGGCATCACCGTCGCCATCGACGATTTCGGCACGGGCTATTCCAGCCTCAGCTATCTCGACCAGCTTCCGCTCGACGTCATCAAGATCGACCGGTCCTTCGTCCGCAATATCGGCGAGGACCCCCGCCGCCTCAAGCTGCTGCGCGGCACGGTGAACCTTTCCCGCGAGCTGGGACTGCGTATCGTCGTGGAAGGCGTCGAGACGGAGGAGCAGCTCGCGCTCATCAACAAATACCAGTGCGCCGATCTCGTGCAGGGATATGTCTTTGCCGCGCCCATGTCGCCCGAGGCGCTGCGCGACCGTTACGAAGGCTTCGGCCACAAGCCGGACGAGCCGCGCCGCCGCGGTCGCCGCGTCGCCTGATCCACACCCCTTCATTTTCATAGGTCTTTGATTCGACAGGATGTATAAGCTTATTCAAATTTAGCGTTAACCATCCGTTAAGGTTAATGAATTGTATTTTACACAAATTGTCCTATATCGGCGATCATGATGCTGGCTGTGGGGATACAGCCGGTTTTCGATCTGGATACGGGGGACATCAGCGTGGAACTAGCGAGCGGCCGCTTTTCCGAGAAGCTTCTCGGGCTGCTCGACAAGGTGGAATACCGCCGAGTCGAGACGAGCGAGGACATGGAGGATGTCGCGCGGATCCGCTACAAGGCCTACAAGGCCGGTAGCGTGATGCATCTTGCGGAAGACTCCCACCTTCTCATCGACGAGGCGGACTTCGACAGCCAAGCCTATGTCTTCGGCGTCTATCACGAAGAGCGGCTGATCTCGACCGTGCGCCTGCATCATGTGACGCCGGATCATCGCGTCACCTCCTCGGGCAAGGTGTTCCCCGACGAGATCAAGGCGTTCCTCGATGCCGGCATGTCGCTGATCGATCCGGTCCGTCTTGCGGCCGACCCGGAAATCTGGAGCGAGATGCCGGCGATCCCCTATCTGACGCTGCGCCTTGCGACGATGGCGGCGGATTATTTCGACGCCGACCGCGTGCTGCAGATGGTCAAGCCGGCGCATGCGGCCTTCTACCGCCGGGTTTTCGATGGCGACTTCGTCGCCTCGCCCAAGAGCAACCAGGGCAAGTTCATCATCGACCTGATGCTGATGGCGACGCGCTGCAAGGACGTGCGCTCCTCGCTCTATGCGCGTTTCCCCTTTTTCCAGTCCGAGCCTTTCGAGCGGCGCATGCTGTTCGCCCGTGGCGAGGATATGCCGTTCAGCCCGCTGACCGTGCGTCCCACCGCGCGTCTTGCGGAATCCCACCGGCGCATCCAGCTCTCGGGCAATGTCCACGCCCGATAGGTCTTGCGTTCCGTTGTCGCAGGGAAGGCCGGTTTCGGGGGAAACCGGCCTTTCGCGTTAGAGAAAGCGTATGGGGCGAAGCGCGCGCCGCGCCTTGCCGTTGCGCTTTGCCGATCCATTGTGTATGGCCAGAAAGACGCGCGTTTTCGCGCTTGAGGGAATCGCCGGTCCATTTTGGATCGGCCTGTGTTTCAGGTGCCCGTCCGGGGGATTGACTGGCGGGTGCGGCTGCTTAGGAGAAGGTGACTATGGCTGAACATCATAACGGACCGGTCGAACTCGGCGCGCCGATGGACTATCCCGAGCACGAGAAGACCTACAATTTCTTCATCGCCGCCGCCAAGTACGGCACGCTGTTCTGCGTCGCCCTGCTGGTCGCGATGGCCGCCGGCTTCTTCACCAGCGCCGGTTTCTTCTCCAGCCTTCTGCTGCTGATCCTCATCAACGTCCTCGGCGTCGTCGTCCTGCGTTGATCAAGCAAGTCCGATGCACGGCGTCGGGCTGCCTGATGCGAAAGCCATCAAAGAGAAAAGCCCGCGAACCGGTTCGCGGGCTTTTTCATGTTCTTTGGCAGGTCCTGGCGCCGGTCAGGCCGGCTTGGCCGCAGCCGCGCCACGGGTGCGGGCGAGGCCGGACTTGGCCGGGGCGTAGTTCGGATCGAGGCGGAGCGCCTGCGAATAGGAACGCGAGGCCTTCGCCATCTCGCCGCGACGCTCGTAGATCAGCGCCTGGTTGGCCCAGGATTCGGCCAGCTTTCCATTGAGGTTGATCGCGGTGTTGAAGTCCTGGAAGGCGTTGTCGTCGTCGCCCTTCGCGGCATAGGAGATGCCGCGGCCGTTATAGGGTTCCGCCGAGTTCGGCGAAAGCGAGATGGCCTTCGAGAAGTCCTCGATCGCCTTGTCGTGCTGGCGGCGCGCCTGATAGATCAGGCCGCGATTGTGATAGGCGCGCGGATCGGTCGTATCGAGCTGGATGGCGCGGTTGAAGTCGCTGAACGCCTCGTCGAGACGGCCAGCCTGGCGATAGAGATTGCCGCGACCGATATAGGCGACGTCATAGTTCGAGTTGAGCTGGAGGGCCGTGTTGTAGTCGGCTGCCGCCTTCGCCTGGTCGCCGAGGCTGCGCTGGATGAGCGCACGGTTGGCATAGGCCTGGTAGAAGCGCGGGTTCAGCTCGATGGCGCGGTTGAAGTCGTCCAGCGCGCGGCGATATTCGCCCGCGCGGCCATAGGCCGAGCCGCGCACATTGTAGCCTTCCGGATCCTGCGGATTGGCGGCGATCACGGCGGAGAGCGAGGCGATGTTCTCCTGCGAGCCCTGCGCGCGCTCGACCTTCAGCACGTCCGTCGAGGTGCCGGTCGATGCGCAGCCTGCGAGCAGGACGGCGAGCGACGTGGCGGCGACGGCGGCCATGAACGGGCGGCGCATGCGGGCGGACGAGGAAGAAAGACGATCGGTCGGGAACCCGGTAGATGCAGCCATGTCCAAGTGCGAATCCTCAAAATGGGCTTCTTCCCGCCTCATGCGCGAAGAAAACGCTACGGCCTTTCACAGCAATTCCGGCAAAGGTGCGTAGCGGTCGAACCCGGAATTGCACGGAAACCTTTCACAAGGGTGAAAAATCGTCCGGTCACATCAAAAAAGGCGGCGGCGAATTCATCGCCCCCGCCCGGTCTTGCATCCGAAAACGTCGAAATGACGGCCGATTAGCGGGCGCCAGGACGGCCGCCGATGAGGCCTTCGCGCTGGGCGCGCTTACGAGCCAGCTTGCGAACGCGACGGACGGCTTCAGCCTTTTCACGCGCACGCTTCTGCGACGGCTTTTCGTAATAGTCGCGCATCTTCATTTCACGGAAAATACCTTCGCGCTGCATCTTCTTCTTGAGAGCGCGGAGAGCCTGATCAACGTTGTTGTCGCGGACAAGTACCTGCACGAGAATCCCGTTCCTTTGTTCGTTGTTACCCGGCGATTCTTTGAGTTCGTCAGGCAAATAAGTGACGTTCGCGCAGCCCGGAAGGCTGACGATTGAGGCGTCGGATACCAGAACGCTTGAGGGAAGTCCAGTCTTCCGCGCCGCGATGTGCGGGATTTTCGGCGAAAGGCCGGGAAAACCGTCATGCGGTCCCCATTCGGTCATGTCGCATGTGGTACAAGGTGCGCCTGAATGCGTCGCAAAGGATACGGCGTCCCACGCCAGGATTTGCTTTCTATTGCAACAGGAAACAGCCGGCGCTGCCGGCGAGACATCGAGGACCTGGGTTATGCGCAAATATTCGGTTTTCGCCGTCGCCCGCGAGGCGATGCGCGGCCACAAGGGGTGGGAGGCACAGTGGACCTCGCCCGAGCCGCGCAAGGAATATGACGTGATCATCGTCGGCGGCGGCGGCCATGGCCTCGGCGCTGCCTACTATCTCGCCAAGGAGCACGGCATCACCAATGTCGCCGTGATCGAGAAGGGTTGGCTCGGCGGTGGCAATACCGGCCGCAACACGACCATCATCCGCTCGAATTATCTCTATGACGAGAGCATGGACATCTACGAGCACTCGCTGAAGCTCTGGGAAGGGCTTAGCCAGGACCTCAACTACAATGTCATGTACTCGCCGCGCGGCGTGATGATGCTGTCGCACAATGTCCACGACAAGCAGTCCTTCCAGCGCCACGTGCATGCCAACCGGCTTTACGGCATCGACAACGAATGGCTGACGCCGCAGCAGGCGAAGGACTTCGTGCCGGTTCTCGACATCTCGGCGAGCGCCCGCTACCCGATCAACGGCGCGGCCCTCCAGCGCCGCGGCGGCACCGCCCGCCACGACGCCGTCGCCTGGGGTTATGCCCGCGCAGCCTCCGACCGCGGCGTGCACATCATCCAGAACTGCGAGGTCAAGGGCATCCGCCGTGGGCCGGACGGTGCGGTGACGGGTGTCGAGACGTCGAAGGGCTTCATCGGCGCGAAGAAGGTCGCGGTCTCGGCCTCCGGCCACAACTCGGTCATACTGTCCATGGCCGACGTCAAGCTGCCGCTGCATTCCGTGCCGCTGCAGGCGCTGGTTTCCGAGCCGATGAAGCCGATCTTCCCCTGCGTGGTCATGTCCAACTCGGTGCATGCCTATATCTCGCAGTCGGACAAGGGCGAGCTGGTCATCGGCGCGGGTACAGACCAGTACAATTCCTATTCCCAGACGGGCGGCCTGCAGATCATCACGCATACGCTGGATGCCATCTGCGAGCTCTTCCCGATGTTCCGCCGCGTCAAGATGATGCGCCAGTGGGGCGGCATCACCGACAACACGCCGGATCGCTCGGCGATCCAGGGCGTGACGCCGGTTCCGAACCTCTTCGTCAACTGCGGCTGGGGCACCGGCGGCTTCAAGGCGACGCCGGGTTCGGCGCATCTCTTCGCGCATCTCATCGCGCGGGGCGAGCCGCACAAGCTGGCGGCCGGCCTGACGCTCGACCGCTTCCGCACCGGCCGCCTTATCGACGAGGCGGCGGCGGCGGCCGTGGCGCATTGATGAACGGCGCGCTGCTTGCCGGATTTCTGATGACGGCGGGGGTGGTTCCCGCCGGCGAGATCTTTCCCCAGCCCGGGGATGTGCGTCTCCAGAAGATCCACAAGTCGGCGCAGGAAAAGGAGTGGCCTTTCGTCGCCGAGAGCGGGATGTTGAGCTGCGTGCGGTTGCTCGGTGATCGGGTCGTCTATTTCATTCCCGACGAACCGGCCGCCAGCCGCCCCTTCAACATCGATATCGATCTCATGTCGATGAGCATGGTCAATCTGGGCATGACAAATGTTCTGGCCCCCTACGACGACTTTGGGCAACTGGTCCGCCGGCTTGCCTCCTTCGTCACCATGGGCCGGCGACTTTGCGACCAGGACCCCGGCACCGTCGTGACGGGTCCAGAGCTTTAAACAGGTAGGATAAAATGCTGCTGATCTACTGCCCCTACTGCGAGGAAGAGCGCTCCGAGCTCGAATTCCGCCACGGCGGCGATGCGCACATCGCCCGGCCGACCAACATCGCCGACATCACCGACGAGGAATTCCAGGACTATTTCTTCCTGCGCGATAATCCGAAGGGCCTGATCTTCGAGCGCTGGCGCCATATCCATGGTTGCGGCCGCTTCTTCAACGCGGCGCGCGATACCGTCAGCGACAAGTTCTACATGAGCTACAAGGCCGGCGAGCCGAGGCTCGATATTCCGGGTGTCACCACTGCCGCCGCAACCAACGAGACCACGGAAGGAACCGCGAAATGAGCGGCGCCAATCGCATTGCCGGCCAGGGCCGCCTGACCCCCGCCAAGACCGCGCGTTTCACCTTCGACGGAAAGACCTTCGATGCACTGGAAGGCGATACCGTCGCCTCCGCGCTGCTCGCCAACGGCGTGCATCTCGTCGGTCGTTCGTTCAAGTATCATCGCCCGCGCGGCATCCTCTCGGCAGGTCCCGAAGAGCCGAACGCGCTGATCGACGTGTCGCGCGACGCGGCCCGCCGCCAACCGAACGTGCGCGCGCCGGTGCAGGAGGTCTTCGACGGCATGAAGGTGTCGTCGCAGAATCGCTGGCCCTCGCTCGCCTTCGATATCGGGGGTGTCAACAACCTGATGTCGCCGTTCTTCGCGGCCGGCTTCTACTACAAGACCTTCATGTGGCCGAAGGCGGCCTGGGAAAAGCTCTACGAGCCCTTCATCCGCAAGGCCGCCGGCCTCGGCGTCGCCCCGACGGAGGAAGACCCGGATCACTATGCCAGCCGCTACGCCTATTGCGACGTGCTGGTCGCGGGCGCGGGTGTCGCCGGCCTTTCGGCCGCGCTTGCCGCCGCTGAAGCGGGCGCGCGCGTCATCATCGTCGATGAGCAGCCGGAAGTCGGCGGCGCGCTGCACTACGACATGTCGGTGAAGATCGACGGCCAGAACGGCTATGAGTGGGCGCAGGCTGCGGCCGCGAAGCTGAGGGCGATGGAGAATGTCACCGTTCTCACCCGCACGACGGCTTTCGGCTACTACAACCACAATTTCGTCGGCCTCGTGGAGCGCGTGACGGATCACCTTGCGCGTCCTGACAAGAAGCTGCCGCGCGAGCGGCTGTGGCAGGTCCGCGCCAAGCGCGTCATCCTCGCCACCGGCTCCATCGAGCGTCATATGGTGTTCGCCAACAACGATCGGCCGGGCATCATGCTGGCATCGGCGGCGCGCACCTATCTCAACCATTTCGGCGTCGCCGTCGGCCGCAAGGTCGGCGTCTACACGGCGAACGATTCTGCCTATGAGGCCGCCTTCGACCTGAAGCGCGCCGGCGTGACCATCGCCGCCATCGTGGACAACCGCGAGAAGCCCGGCGAAGCGGTTCTGGCCGAGGCTCGCAAGCTCGGCATCGAGGTGCTGGCCGGCCATTCGGTGGTCGACACCAAGGGGAAGCTGCGCGTTTCCTCCATGTCGGTCGCCCGCAACGGCGGCGGCTCGGCACGGTCGATCCCGGTCGATGCGCTGCTGATGTCGGCCGGCTGGACGCCTTCCGTCCACCTCTTCTCGCAGTCGCGCGGCAAGGTCGCCTATGATGCGGCCACCAGCCGCTTCCTGCCGGGCACCTATGCGCAGGATTGCCTTTCGGTCGGTTCGTGCAACGGCACGGACGGCCTGCAGGCGACGATCGAAGAATCGCTGGCAGCCGGCGAGCTTATGGCCCGCGCCACCGGCAACGACGGCGGCGGCAAGGTCGAGCTTTCCGGCGAGAACGCCTTCGAATGGACCGGCGGCATGGCCGGTGCCGGCGAAGGTGCCGGCGTCGATACGACGGTCAAGGCCTTCGTCGACTTCCAGAACGACGTCTGCGCCAAGGATATCCGCCTTGCCGTGCGCGAAGGCATGCACTCCATCGAGCATATCAAGCGCTTTACCACCAACGGCATGGCGACGGACCAGGGCAAGCTGTCCAACATCCACGGCCTTGCCATCGCCTCAGAGGTACTGAACCGCGAGATCCCGAAGATCGGTCTCACGACCTTCCGTGCGCCCTATACGCCCGTTACCTTCGGCGCGCTGATCAGCCATTCGCGCGGCGACCTGTTTGACCCGGCGCGCAAGACGCCGATGCACGAATGGGAAGAAGCGCATGGCGCGGTCTTCGAGGATGTCGGCAACTGGAAGCGCGCCTGGTACTATCCGCGCTCCGGCGAGACCATGCACGACGCGGTCAACCGCGAGTGCCGCACGGTGCGCAACGCCGCCGGCCTGTTCGATGCCTCGACGCTCGGCAAGATCGAGGTCGTCGGCCCCGATGCGGGCGAGTTCATGAACCTCATGTACACCAACGCCTGGGATACGCTGAAGCCCGGCCGTTGCCGCTACGGCATCATGCTGCGCGAGGACGGCTTCGTCTACGACGACGGCGTCGTCGGGCGTCTGGCTGAGGATCGCTTCCATGTCACCACCACGACGGGCGGCGCGCCGCGCGTCATGCACCACATGGAAGACTATCTCCAGACGGAATTTCCGCATCTCAAGGTCTGGCTGACCTCGACCACGGAACAGTGGGCGGTCATTGCCGTACAGGGCCCAAAGGCGCGCGAAATCCTCGAGCCGCTGATCGAGGGCATCGACATCTCGAACGAGGCCTTCCCGCATATGAGCGTGCGCGAGGGCAAGATCTGCGGCGTGCCGACCCGGCTCTTCCGCATGTCCTTCACCGGTGAAGCGGGCTACGAAGTCAACGTTCCCGCCGATTACGGGCAGGCCGTCTGGGAAGCCATCTGGGCACGGGCCGAGCCGCTCGGCGCCTGCGCCTACGGTACGGAGACCATGCACGTGCTGCGCGCCGAGAAGGGCTACATCATCGTCGGCCAGGACACGGACGGCACGGTCACGCCGCACGATGCCAGCCTCAGCTGGGCCGTCTCCAAGAAGAAGGCGGACTTCGTCGGCATCCGCGGCCTCAAGCGGCCGGACCTCGTCAAGGAGGGCCGCAAGCAGCTCGTCGGCCTGCTGACGAAGGATCCGAAGGTGGTTCTGGAGGAGGGCGCGCAGATCGTCGCCGATCCGAACGAGCCGAAGCCGATGACCATGCTCGGCCATGTCACCTCGTCCTACTGGTCGGAAAACTGCGGCCGGTCGATCGCCATGGCGCTCGTCGCCGGCGGTCAGGCCCGCATGGGCCAGACGCTCTACGTGCCGATGCCGGACCGCACCATCGCGGTCGAGGTCAGCGACATGGTGTTTATCGACAAGGAAGGAGGACGCCTCAATGGCTGATCAAGCTCTTCGCAAGGCGCCCCTCGGTCGCCATCACGGCGGCTCCGCCGGCGCGCGCGTCACGCCCGCCGCGCCCGCGACCCGTCTTTCGCTGCGCGCCGGCGAGGATGCCATCGGCACGCTCTCGCTGGCCTTCGGCTTCGAGCTGCCGCGCCGGCCGAAAACCTCGGCTTCCGTCAGCGGTCGTCACGCGCTCTGGCTCGGCCCGGACGAATGGCTGCTGATCGACGAAAACGGTGCGGACCTGATGGGTATCGCTTCGGGCGTTTCCGCACTGCATTCGGCGACGGACGTTTCCCACCGCAATACGGCGATCATCGTTTCCGGCCCGGACGCGGCCGGGGCGATTGCCAGCGGATGCCCGCTCGATCTCGGCAATGCGGTCTTCCCGGTCGGCGCTGCGGCGCGTACGGTGCTCGGCAAGATCGAGATCGTGCTGTTCCGTTCGGGCGAAGAGGATTACCGGGTCGAATGCTGGCGCTCGTTCTCGCCCTATGCCTTCGGCCTCCTGGTGGAAGGCGCGGAAGACGCCGGCCTCTAACAAAAATCCCGCCTTCGAGGCGGGATTTTCTTTTGAGCTGTTCCATCCGCATTCTCCAATGCCGTAGCGAGTCCGCTTCGGCTGGAAATGCCCTAGACGTCCTCCGGCCGATCCTTCGGGTCGAACTGGATGATGGTGGTCCATTCGGCCGTCAGCGCCGGTTTGCGCTCGTCTTCGATCTCGACCGTCACATTGTAGCGGACCGCCAACATGCCCGCGCCGCGGAAGCGGGCCTCGTCGAGCACGAAGCGGCCGCGCACGCGCGCGCCGCTCTTGACCGGCGTGATGAAGCGGACCTTGTCGAAGCCGTAATTGATGCCCATCGTCTGCTCGACGATGCGCGGAATGCAATCGTAGTTCATTGCTGACAGTAGGGAGAGCGTCAGGAAGCCGTGGGCGATGGTGCCGCCGAAGGGCGTTTCGGCTGCCGCGCGCACGGGGTCGGTGTGGATGAACTGATGGTCCTGCGTGGCATCGGCGAAGCGGTCGATCATCGCCTGGTCGACGGTGAACCAGCGCGAGACGCCGAGTTCCGATCCGACGCTCGCGGCAATATCCTTCAAATGAACAGTGGCTGGCATGCGGTTTTCCATGGAACGATTCAGGCCTCTTCTAGAGGGGCCGTTTGCCCGGGCAATGAATTTCAGTGGCTTTCGACAAAAATCTCGACCGAGCGTGCCCGTAGCAAGCCGGTCGCCGGGTGATTGGCGGTCAGGAGGCTGACCCATTCCCGCGTTTCCGGCGGGGGCAGGGCAAGCGCCTGTTCGCCATGCGTGCGGTTCAGGGCGATTGCAAGGCGGACGCTGCGCTTTTGCAGAAGATCGGGCGTGGTGAATAGCACCAGCAGCGTGCCGGCGAATGGTGCTTCCCAGTCCGCGACGGTCATCGGCGCGCCGGCAAGCGTTCGCCATTCGACATCGCCCGCGCCGCTGAGGAAGGTTGTCTCGCCGAGCGCCGGGAAGCGCCTGCGGATGGTCGAGAGCATGGCGGCATGCTCGATCAGGCCGTCGTCCAGTTGGTCCCAATGCATCCAGGTGATGGCGTTGTCCTGGCAATAGGCGTTGTTGTTGCCTTCCTGGCTGCGCCCGCCTTCGTCGCCGGCCGTCAGCATGATCGTGCCGCGGGAAAGGAAGAGGCTTGCGAGCAGCGCCTTGATATCCGCCCTGCGGGCGGAGAGCACGGCGCCGTCGGTCGTCGCGCCTTCCGCGCCGTTGTTCCAGGAATGGTTCTCGTCGTGGCCGTCGCGGTTGTCCTCGCCATTCGCTCCGTTGTGCTTCACCGTATGGGAAACGAGGTCGGCTAGCGTGAAGCCGTCATGGGCGGCGAGGAAGTTGACGGTGCGGGTTTCGGTGCCGCCGTGGCGGGAGAAGATGTCGGATGAGCCGGCGAAGGCGGTGACGAAGGCGCCCAGCGTGTGGCTGTCGCCGCGCCAGAACAGGCGCGCGTCATCGCGAAAGCGGTCGTTCCATTCGAGGAACGGTTTCGGGAAATTGCCGAGCTGGTAGCCGCCGGGGCCGATGTCCCACGGCTCGGCGATCAGCACACGATCCTTCAGGAGCGGGTCGGCGCAGATTTCGGAAAGCAGCGCCGCGCGGGCGGAAAAGCCGTCCGCCTCACGGCCGAGAATGGTGGCGAGGTCGAAGCGGAAGCCGTCGATACCGGCATGGCGCACGAAATGGCGCAGGCTGTCGAGCACGAGCTGGCGCACGATGGGGTGTTCTCCGGCGATCGTGTTGCCGCAGCCGGTGTCGTTGATCAGCTCGCCCGGCCGGTCCGGGACGTGACGATAATAGGTGAGGTTGTCGAGCCCGCGCATGGAAAGCGTCGCGCCGTGCCGGTCGCTCTCGCCGGAATGATTGAAGACGAGGTCGAGGATGGTGCCGATGCCCTCGGCGCGCAGCGTCGCGACCGTATCGGCCAGCTCCTTCATGCCGCCGGGCACGAGGCGCGGGTCGAGCGCCATCAGGGCGATGGGATTGTAGCCCCAGCTATTGGAAAGGCCGAGCGGCGGAAGGTGGCGCTCGTCGATCCAGGCGGTGATGGGCATCAGTTCCACCGCGTCGACGCCGAGGCGCTTCAGGTGGGCGAGCACGGCGGGATGGGCGAGCGCGCCGACGGTGCCGCGCATCTTCTCCGGCACGTCGGGATGCAGCATGGTGAAGGCGCGCATGGCCACTTCGTAGACGAAGCCGCCGGCGCGGAAGAGCGGAGGCGCTACCTTGACCGGATTGTCGCGAGTGACGATGGCCTTCGGCACGATGTCCGCCGTTTCCGCGCCGAAGAGGGCGAGCCGGCCGTCATGCACGAAGCGACGGTCGAGTTCCTTGGCATAGGGATCGACCAGCAGCTTTGCCGGATCGAACCAGAGGCCGTGGTCCGGCGAATAGACGCCATCGGCGCGGAAGCCGTAGCGCGTGCCGGCCGCCGCACCCTCGACGAAGACGCGGTGGAAGCCGGTCTCGTCCCGCCCCATGGCGAGGCGGGCAAGTTCCTTGTCGCCCGCACTGTCGAACAGGCAGAGCTGGACGCGGGCGGCATCGCGCGAATAGACCGCGAATTCCACCCCGTCCCCGGAGAGCGTGGCGCCCGGCGCGAAGGAGGGGGCGGTGACGGTCATGTCAGGTGATCACCGTCGGCTCGTTGCGGCCGGTGCGGGCCTTGATGCCGGCGATCTCATCGGCGACGGCGATGAGATCGGCCAGCGCCTCCTGCGTGTCGATGCCGTGGCGGGCGGCATCGGGTTCGAAGCGTTCGATATAGATGCGCAGCGTCGCGCCGGAGGTGCCGGTGCCGGAAAGACGGAAGACGACACGCGAGCCGCCGACGAAGAGGATGCGGATGCCCTGGTTCTTGCTGACGGAATGGTCGACCGGGTCGTTATAGGCGAAGTCGTCGGCGGTCTCGACCGTGAGGGCGCCGAAAGACTTGCCGGGGAGGGTGGCGAGCTGATCGCGCAGGTTCGCCATCAGGCCGTTCGCGGCGTCGGTGTCCACCTCCTCGTAGTCGTGGCGGGAATAGTAGTTGCGGCCGTAGGTCGCCCAGTGCTGTTCGACGATGGCGAGCACGCTTTCCTTGCGCACGGCGAGGATGTTGAGCCAGAGGAGCACCGCCCAGAGGCCGTCCTTCTCGCGTACATGGTTGGAGCCGGTGCCGGCGCTTTCCTCGCCGCAGATCGTAGCGAGACCCGCGTCGAGCAGGTTGCCGAAGAACTTCCAGCCGGTCGGCGTCTCGTAGATGCCGATGCCGAGCTTTGCCGCCACGCGGTCGGCCGCGCCGGAGGTCGGCATGGAGCGGGCGATGCCGGCGAGGCCCTTGGCGTAGCCGGGGGCGAGATGGGCGTTGGCGGCGAGCATGGCGAGGCTGTCGGAGGGCGTGACGAAGATGCCCTTGCCGATGATGAGGTTTCGGTCGCCGTCGCCGTCCGAGGCCGCGCCGAAGTCCGGCGCATCCTCGGCCATCATGGTCTCGTAGAGCGCGCGGGCATGGACGAGGTTCGGGTCGGGGTGGTGGCCGCCGAAGTCGGGCAGCGGCATGAAGTTGAGGACCGAGCCCTTGGCCGCGCCGAGGCGGTTTTCGAGGATTTCCTTGGCATAGGGGCCGGTGACGGCGCTCATGGCGTCGAAGACGATGCGGAAGCCACCGGCGATCAGCTTGCGGATGGCGTCGAAATCGAAGAGCTGTTCCATCAGCTCGGCATAGTCGGCGACCGGGTCGATGACTGTCACCGTCATGCCCTCGATCTCATGCGTGCCTTCGAGGTCGAGATTGATGTCGGCGGCATCGGCGATCTTGTAGCTGTCGATGGTCTTGGTGCGGGCGAAGATGGCGTCGGTGATCTTTTCCGGGGCCGGGCCGCCGTTGCCGATATTGTACTTGATGCCGAAGTCCTCGGTCGGCCCGCCCGGATTGTGGCTGGCCGAGAGCACGATGCCGCCGAAGGCCTTGTTCTTGCGGATGACGTTGGAGGCGGCGGGTGTCGAAAGGATACCGCCGCGCCCGACCAGCACGCAGCCGAAGCCGTTGGCGGCGGCCATCCTGATGGTGAGCTGGATGACCTCGCGGTTATAGAACCGGCCGTCGCCGCCGATGACAAGCGTCTGGCCGGCAAAGCCCTCAAGCGAGTCGAAGATCGACTGGATGAAGTTCTCCGCGTAGTTCTTCTGCTGGAAGACGGGGACCTTCTTGCGCAGGCCCGAAGTGCCGGGCTTCTGGTCGCTGTAGGGCGTGGTCGGGACGGTCTTGATGGTCATGGCTTAGACTTTCGCAAGAAGGCTGGAATAGAGTTCGGCATAGCGCGCGGCGCTGTTTTCCCAGGAAACGTCCGATTTCATGCCCTGGTTCTGGATGCGCGCCCAGACTTTCGGCTCGGCATAGGCCTTGAAGACGCGGCGCAGCGCCTGGCGCAGGCCATCGGCATTGATCGGCGTGAACTGGAAGCCCGTGGCGACGCGAGCGGAAAGGGCGGCCTCGTTGGCGTCGATGACGGTATCGGCAAGGCCGCCGGTGCGCGCGACGATGGGGATGCAGCCGTAGCGCAGGCCGTAAAGCTGGGTAAGGCCGCAGGGTTCGAAGCGGGATGGTATGAGGATGGCGTCGCTGCCGGCCTGCATGAGGTGGGACAGTGGCTCGTTGTAGCCGATGACGATGCCGATGCGGCCGCGATGGCGCGAGGCGGCGGCGAGCAGCGCGCCTTCCAGCCCCTGGTCGCCGGAGCCGAGCACGGCGAGCTTGCCGCCCTGCTGCACGATCCAGTCGGCGACCTCGGCGATAATGTCTATGCCCTTCTGCCAGGTGAGGCGGCTGACGATGCAGAAGATCGGGCCGTCGTCGTCATCGAGGTTGAAGCGCTCGACGAGGGCCTGGCGGTTGACGGCGCGCTTCTTCAGCGAGCCGGCGGCGAAGGGGCGGGCGATATGCGGGTCGGTTTCGGGGTTCCAGACGGCGGTGTCGATGCCGTTGACGATGCCGTCGAGGTCGGCGGCGCGGGCATTGATGAGACCTTCGAGGCCCATGCCGTATTCCGGGGTCGTGATCTCCTGGGCATAGGTGGGGCTGACCGTGGTGATCGACCAGGCTGTGCGCAGGCCGCCCTTGAGAAAGCCGACATCGCCGTAATATTCCAATCCGTCGACGGAGAAGGCATCCGGCGGCAATCCCAGTTCGGGAAAGATCTCCGGGCCGAACTGGCCCTGGAAGGCGAGGTTATGTACGGTGATCACGGTCGGGATGTGCTGGAGGCCGGTATAGCGCATGTAGACGGCGGTCATCGCCGCCTGCCAGTCATGCGCATGCACGATATCCGGCCGCCAGCCGAAAAGCAGGCCGCGAGCGATTTCCGCGCCGGCCAGCGAGAGGGCGGCGAAGCGCTGCCAGTTGTCGGGGAAATCCTTGGCTGTCGCGTCCGTGTAGGGGCCGCCCGGGCGGTCGAAGAAACCCGGCGCGTCGAGCACGAGAATATCGAGGCCCTCGTGCTTCGCCGCGAGGATGCGGGCCGGCTCGCCGAGGAGGTCGTCGAAGGTCGCGACCACCTCGCTCTTCGCCAGCCGCTGCATGACCATCGGATAGCCGGGCATGAGCGTGCGCATGTGCATGCCATGTCCGGCGAGCGCGAGCGGCAATGCGCCGGCGACGTCGGCGAGGCCTCCCGTCTTGATGAGCGGGAATACTTCGGATGCCACCGAAAGGATTTTCATGTCGCGGCTATAGCTCCAGCTTGTCGATCATCGGCTGCGTGATGAGGCAGACGCCGTTCTCCGAGCGGCGGAAGCGCTTGGCGTCGAGTTCCGGATCCTCGCCGACGACGAGGCCTTCCGGGATGACGACCCGGCTGTCGATGACGACGTTCCTGAGCTGCGCATGCCGGCCGATCATGACGTTCGGCAGGATGATGGCCCCTTCGAGGCGCGAGTAGGAGTTGGCGCGCACCCCGGTAAAGAGCAGGCTCCGGTTCAGCGAGGCGCCGGAAATGATGCAGTCGCCGGAAATCAGCGAGGAGGTCGCCGAGCCGCGGCGGTTCTCGTCGTCGTGTACGAACTTGGCCGGCGGCTTGATCTCGGCGAAGGTCCAGATCGGCCAGGAACCGTCGTAGATGTCGAGTTCCGGCGTGACGTCCGTCAGGTCGATATTGGCCTGCCAGTAGGCGTCGATGGTGCCGACGTCGCGCCAGTAGGCTTCGCGCTCGAAGTCCGAGCGCACGCAGGAGGCGGTGAAGCGGTGGGCTACGGCTTTGCCGTGCTGCACGATATAGGGGATGATGTCCTTGCCGAAGTCGCGGCTCGACGTCGGGTCGGCGGCGTCGCGGCGCAGCAGGTCCATCAGGAACTTGGTGTGGAAGACGTAGATGCCCATGGAGGCGAGCGCCATTTCCGGGTTGCCGGGAATGCCCGGCGGGTCGGCCGGCTTCTCCACGAAGGCGATGATCTGGTCCTTCTCGTCGACATGCATGACGCCGAAGCCCGTCGCCTCCATGCGCGGCACCTCAAGGCAGCCGATGGTGACCTGCGCGCCGGAATCCACGTGCTGCTGGAGCATCAGCTCGTAGTCCATTTTATAGATGTGGTCGCCGGCGAGGATGACCATGTATTCGACGCCGTAATCCTCGATGATGTCGATGTTCTGGTAGACGGCGTCGGCCGTGCCTTCGTACCACTGCGTCTCGGAGACGCGCTGGGAGGCGGGGAGGATATCGAAGCTCTCGTTACGCTCGGGGCGGAAGAAGTTCCAGCCGCGCTGCATGTGGCGGATCAGCGAATGGGCCTTGTATTGCGTGGCGACGCCGATGCGGCGGATACCGGAATTCAGCGCATTCGAGAGCGCGAAATCGATGATGCGCGCCTTGCCGCCGAAATGTACGGCGGGCTTGGCGCGCCGGTCGGTCAGCTCCTTGAGGCGGCTGCCGCGTCCCCCTGCCAGTACATAGGCCATCGCATCGCGGGCGAGGGGTTGATTGCGCTTCTGCTCCATGGTGTCCTCCCGATTATCCCTGTTCCTTTTGCAATTCCGCTGCACGCCTTGTCGGAATTGCTTTTTATGCGTCCAGTTCGAGCATCACCGTCGCCAGCGGCGGCAGCGTGATGTCGGCTGCGATCCTTCCATTGTCATGCCTGCGGGCCTCGACGGCCCCGCCGTTCCCCTTGCCGCTGCCGCCGTAGATCTCGGCGTCGGTGTTGAGGATTTCGCGCCACCGGCCCTCCACCGGCAGCGGCACTCCATAGCCCTCGCGCAAGACGGGGGTGAAATTGGTGATGACGGCAATCGGCTTTTCGCCGGGCGCCTTGCGCAGCCAGGCGAAGACCGAGTTGTCGCGGTCGTCGGCGATCAGCCATTCGAAGCCCTCGCCTTCGCAGTCGCGGGCATGCAGCGCGGCCTTGTAGCGATAGGTGCCGTTGAGGTCGCGCACCAGGCGGCGCATGCCCTCATGCAGCGGATACTCGAGCAGGTTCCAGTCGAGCGCGCGCGCCTCGCTCCACTCCTGCCATTGGGCGAATTCCTGGCCCATGAACAGCAGCTTCTTGCCGGGATAGCCCCACATGAAGCCGTAATAGGCCCTGAGATTGGCGAATTTCTGCCAGTCGTCGCCGGTCATCTTGGCGATCAGCGAGCCCTTGCCGTGCACCACCTCGTCGTGGCTCAGCGGCAGCACGAAGTTCTCCGTGAAGGCATAGAGCAGGCCGAAGGTCATGTCGTTGTGGTGGAACTTGCGGTGCACCGGCTCGCGCGACAGGTATTGCAGCGTGTCGTGCATGAAGCCCATGTTCCACTTGAAGCCGAAGCCAAGCCCGCCCTCGTGGACGGGATGGGAGACCTTCGGCCAGGAGGTGGATTCTTCCGCGATCGTCAGGATGCCGGGATGGCCGGCATAGACGTGGCTGTTCATGGATTGCAGGAAGCGCACCGCCTCAAGGTTCTCGTTGCCGCCATATTCGTTCGGCACCCATTCGTCGTGCTTGCGCGAATAGTCGAGGTAGAGCATCGAGGCGACGGCATCGACGCGCAGGCCGTCGAGATGGAATTTTTCCGCCCAGTAGAGGGCGTTGTTGATGAGATAGGAGAGGACTTCCGCGCGGCCGAAATTGTAGATCGCGGTATTCCAGTCCGGATGGAAGCCCTGGCGCGGGTCCTCGTGCTCGTAGAGCGCCGTGCCGTCGAACTTGCCGAGGCCGTGGGCGTCCGTCGGGAAATGCGCCGGCACCCAGTCGAGGATGACGCCGAGGCCGACCTTGTGGCAGCCGTTGACGAAGCGGGCGAAGCCCTCTGGCTCGCCGAAGCGGGCGGTGGGCGAATAGAGACCGGTCGTCTGGTAACCCCAGGAGGGGTCGAAGGGATACTCTGAGATCGGCAGGAATTCGATATGGGTGAAGCCCATGTCGGTGCAGTACGGGATGAGGCGGTCGGCCAGCTCGTCCCAGGTCAGCATGCCGCCGTCGGAATGGCGCTGCCAGGAGGCGGCGTGCACCTCGTAGATGGAGATCGGCTGGCGGCGGGCATCGGCGCTCGCCCAATGGGCCAGATGCGCCTCGTCCTCCCATTTTTGGGTGATCGGACCCGTCGTCATCGAGGCGTTGTTCGGCCGCAGTTCCGAGCGACGGGCGAAGGGGTCGGCCTTCAGCGGCAGGACCTCGCCGTTAATGCCGACGATCTCGTATTTATAGGCATGGCCCTCCGTGATACCGGGCAGGAAGATTTCCCATATGCCGGTGTCGCGGCGAAGGCGCATGGCGTTGCGCCGTCCGTCCCATTCGTTGAAGTTGCCGACGACGGAGACACGCTTGGCGTTCGGAGCCCAGACGGCGAAGTGGAAGCCGTCGATGCCGTCGAGCGTCATCGGGTGCGCGCCCAGTTTGTCGAAGAGGCGCAGGTGCGAGCCTTCGCGGATGTAATAGTCATCCATCGGCCCGAGGACGGGGCCGAAGCTGTAGGGATCGACCACCACCCATTCGCCGCCCTCGTTGCGGGCACGGTAGCGGATCGGCTGCAGCTTCTTCAGGGCCACCTCACCGGCGAAGATACCGTCCGGGTGCACCTGCGTAAGCGCGCCGATTTCCTTGCCGGCAAGCGTTTCGGCCGTCACCTCGGCCGCGCCGGGCAGGAAGCAGCGGGCGACGTACTTGTCGCCAGCCGCCCCCTCGCGAACCAGATGCGGGCCGAGCACCGCGAACGGGTCCCAGTGCCGGCTTTCCAGGATCGCGTCGATATCCGCCTTCGCCAGAAGCTCTGCCAAGAGATTTGACTGGGTTTCCGTCGTGCTCTTGTTTGGCGGTGCGGTCATCAGGCTCTCCAGATGTCCTTGGCGTATTGGCGGATGGTTCGGTCGGAGGAGAACCAGCCCATGCGGGCGGTGTTCCGGATGGTCTTGGAATACCAGGACGTCTTGTCGGTCCAGATGGCATCGACTTCGCGCTGGGCTTTCGCATAGGCGTCGAAATCGGCGGCGACCATGAACCAGTCGTGATTGTAGATGCCGTCGATAAGGCCGGTGAAACGGTTGCGGTCATCGGGCGAGAAGACGCCGGAGGAGATGGCCTGAAGGGCTTGCGACAACTCGCGGGACTGCTCGATGATGGCACGGGGATTGTGCCCCTCGGAGCGGACCTTCGCTACTTCTTCGGCGGTCATACCGAAGATCACGATGTTCTCCTCGCCGACATGGTCGCGCATCTCGACATTGGCCCCGTCGAGCGTGCCGATGGTCAGCGCGCCGTTCAGCGCGAATTTCATGTTGCCGGTGCCGGAGGCTTCCATGCCGGCGGTCGAGATCTGCTCGGAAAGGTCGGCGGCCGGCACCATGATCTCCGCGAGCGAGACATTGTAGTTCGGCACGAAGACGACCTTGAGGAGGCCGCGCACCGCCGGATCGTTGTTGATCACCTTGGCCACGTCGTTGGCGAGCTTGATGATCAGCTTGGCGTTGTGATAGCTCGGCGCCGCCTTGCCCGCGAAGAGTTTGACACGCGGCACCCAGTCCTGTTCGGGATGCGAGCGGATCTGGTCGTAGAGCGCGACGGCCTCGATGATGTTGAGGAGCTGTCGCTTGTATTCATGGATGCGCTTGATCTGGATATCGAACATCGCCGAGGGATCGATGCGCACGCCCATGCGGCTGCCGACCAGATTGGAGAGCCGGTTCTTGTTCTCGCGCTTGATGGCGGCGAAGCGTTCCTGGAAATCCCGGTTGTCGGCGAAGGCGTCCAGCGCCGGCAGCGCCTCGGCATCGTCCACGAAGGCATCGCCGATGGACTCGCGGATCAGCTCGAACAGGCCTGGATTGCACTGCATCAGCCAGCGGCGCGGGGTGATGCCGTTCGTCTTGTTGTTGATGCGGTCGGGATAAAGCTTGTGGAGGTCCGCGAAGACCGTTTCCTTCATCAGCTCCGTGTGGAGCGCCGACACGCCGTTGATCGAATGCGAGCCGACGAAGGCGAGGTTGCCCATGCGCACGCGGCGCTCGCCGCTCTCCTCGATCAGCGAAATGTTGCGCACGCGCTGGTCGTCGAGACCGCGATCCTTGCGCGCTTCCAGCAGGATTTTCGCGTTGACCGCATAGACGATCTGCATGTGGCGCGGCAGCAGGCGTTCGAACAGCGGAACCGGCCAGCTTTCCAGCGCTTCGGGCAGCAGCGTGTGGTTGGTGTAGGAGAAGGTGCGGCGGGCGAGGTCCCACGCGACATCGAAGTCGAGGCCGTGCACGTCCGTCAGGAGGCGCACCAGTTCGGCGACGGAAACGGCCGGGTGCGTGTCGTTGAGCTGGATGGCGACGGCATCCGGCAGGGACGTGAAATCCGGATACTGCTGCAGGTGGCGGCGCAGGATGTCCTGTAGCGAAGCTGAGCAGAAGAAGAATTCCTGGCGCAGGCGTAATTCCTGACCGGCGGGCGTGGCGTCGGCCGGGTAGAGCACGCGCGTCAGGCTTTCCGCCTTGTTGCTCTCGCGCAGCGCGCCGATATGGTCGCCGGCATTGAAGGCGTCGAGCAGGATGGGGTCGATGGGGTTGGCAGCCCACAGGCGTAGCGTGTTGACGCGCTTGGCGCGCCAGCCGACAGCTGGCGTGTCATAGGCCGTGGCGATGACGCGCTCGGCCGGCTTCCAGACGAAGCGCTGCTTGTCCTCGCCGATATTGATCGTCTCGACGGCGCCGCCGAAGCCGATCTCGTAGGAGCTTTCGCGGCGCTCGAATTCCCAGGGATTGCCGTGGGCGAGCCAGGTCTCGGGCAGCTCGACCTGCCAGCCGTCCGCCATCTGCTGGCGGAAGAGGCCGTGCACGTAGCGGATGCCGTAGCCATAGGCCGGCACGTCCACCGTCGCCATGCTTTCCATGAAGCAGGCGGCGAGACGGCCGAGGCCGCCGTTGCCGAGGGCGGCATCAGGCTCGAGTTCGGCGATGACGTCGAGATCGACGCCGAGCGAGGCGAGCGCGTGGCGCATCTCGTCCAGGATGCCGATATTCGTCATCGCGTCGCGCATCAGGCGGCCGATGAGGAATTCGAGCGAGAGATAATAGACGCGTTTGGCGCCGGTGGCGTAGGTGCGGCGCGTGGAGTCCATCCACTTGTCGGTGACGCGGTCGCGCGCGACGAGGATCGCCGCCGTCAGCCAGTCATGCGGCTTGGCGACTTTCGGGTCCTTGCCGATGCGATATTTGAGACGTTCCAGAAGCTCTGTCGCAAGCTGTTCTCTATCCGATGAACGGGGGGCTGGAGCGAGGTCGTTGTTAGTTGCCCGGTTCGTCATCGGTGAGTTTTTTCCCTTCGCATTGCCTGTCTTCGCCTTGGCGAAAAGTGCGTTTAAATCAATTTATGCATCTATCCGAAGCGCTTGCAATATGCCTTTTCAAGAAAGGGCGCATGCATTTTCGACATATCTGAAAGAGGCGAAAAAGCCCGCCGCGCGGGCGCGCGGCGGGCTGGCTTTCGTGAAGGGGGACCGCTCCGGTTACTTTGTGACGCGGGCGATGGTCTTCGACGTCTGCTGGCCGATGCTCTGGAAGGCGGCGAGGAGGTCCGCCGTGCTTTCCGCGAGGAAGTAGTGGCCCGGCGTGGTGGCGCAGGCGCTGAGCAGGGCCTGGCCGCGGCTCGGCGCCATGAAGGCGATCGTGTAGACCTCGATCTTTTTGGCACGGGCAAGATTACAATATTCCAGCGTCGTCTTGTCGGCGTTGGTCTGGTTGTTGTCGCCGTCGGTCATGAAGACGATGTATTTCGCGGGAACCTGCCCGTTGCCCTGCTTGTCCTTGTGAGCCTTCGCCTCCGTATCGAGCATCAGGCTATCATAGGCGATTTTAAAGGCCGGGGCCGAGTTCGTGTTGCCGTCCGCCGTCAGGGCGTTGACGTAGCCGAGAACCCCGGTCGTGCCCCAGTCGAGAGGGTTCGCCTTCTGCGCCACGCTGTTATAGGAAACCCCGCCGGTGCGCACATAGGTGGCCGTGGGGTCGGCGGCGTCGATCTGGGCGAGGAGGCTGGCGGTCGCAAGCTTCAGCGAGTCGATGCGCGTCAGGTTCTTCGAGCAGACCTTGTCCGGCTTCTTCTTGGTGGGGCAGGGATAGGACGTGGTGCTTTTCGTTTCCTCGCCCATGGAGCCTGACTTGTCGAGCACGAAATACATGGAGAACGCGCTCTTCGAATCGGCCGTGCCGCTTTCCGCGATGCTGGACGTTTCCAGCGTGCCGCTGTTGTGGCCGAGAAGCTGGCGGGTAAGGATATTGTATTTCACGGAATAGCTGGCGTCGATCTCCACCGTGTACGATCTGCCGGTGTTCCCGGTCACCGTCTCGGTGATGTTAATCACGGGGGCGGCATCGACGAGCGTCTCGTCGCCTTCCTTGACGAGCGAGGACGCGCCGCTCATCTGCAGCGCGAAAAGCTCCTGGGCGATGGTTCTAGCCTCTTCGATGCTCTTGCCGTCGTTCGCCAGCGCCGCGGCGGCGGCGAGAACGGCGGCGTCGGAGGCGTCCTGCAGCTCGGCTTTCGCAAGGACGGTCTTGGTGAGGTCGATCGCGACGCCGGCGGCCATGAGGATGACCGGGATGACGATGGCGGTCACCATCGCGAAATTGCCTCCACGGTCGCGCAGCAAGCGCGATGCGAGCGTCGATTTTCCTGCCGTCTTCGTCATGAGGCTTCACCCACCATCGTCATAATGTGGATGAAGGCTACCAGCGAAGTGTTATTCAACGGTTCGGCGGCGTGGTATAGTTTTCGTAAAATTGCATGCATCCCGAAAACAGGGGCTTTGCCGCTGTTTCCAAACGGGAATCTATGGTGTGGATCGTACCGGGATGACGTCGACGGCCTGGCTTGTCTGGTGCTGGCCGTAGCCCTTGAGCACGCCGATGACCGGGGCGACATCGGCATAGTCGCGGCCATAGGCGACGACGATATGGTCGGTGCCGGCGGGGATGTCGTTGGTCGGGTCGAGTTCCATCCAGCCGTTCACCCGGCCACCCCAGTAGCGTACCCAGGCATGCATGGCGTCCGCACCTTCCAGCCGTTCCTTGCCCGGCGGGGGGATGGTGCGCAGGAACCCGCTGACATAGCCGGCGGGGATGCCGAGGCTGCGCAGCGCCACGATCATCACATGGGAAAAGTCCTGGCAGACGCCCTTCTTCAGCTTGAAGGCCTCGCGGGGTGTCGTGTCCACGCTGGTCGCCTTCGGGTCGTAGGTGAAGTCCTTGTGAATGCGGGCGCAGAGCGCCGTGGCGATGGCGCGGACCGTCATGCCGGGCTTTGCGATGGCGCGGGCATATTCGGCGATCTCCGGGCAATCCTTCAGCCGTGGGCTCGGCCCGGTATAGTGGTGCGGCGAGCCGGCGTCGAGCGACCAGTAGCCGGCGATATCCTCCGGCAATTCGGCAACGCAGGGCGAGAGATCGGCGGTCGTTTCCGGCGCATCGACCTGCACGCGGGCCTGCATGCGGATATCCAGCCGCTCGTGCTGGCTGCGAAAGAGGATCGCGCTCATCGGGTTTTCGAAGAAGTCGTGATGGTCGACCCGCTCGCCGGGATCGGGCGCGACGCCGACCGTGCCGGCGACGAGGCGCTGGCGGCCCTCGATGGAGAGCGGCAGCACGCGCACGATATGCCGGCCGCCGGAAACCGGCGTGTCATAGAGATAGCTGATATGGAGGTTGACGTCGTAGAGCATGGTTCGGCGCCTCCCCCTCGCTCAGCTCAGATAGGTTTGCGCGAGAATGTCGGAGAGCTTTTCCATCTCCGTCTCGAGGCGCTTGTAGACCGCGTCGGTCATCGTCTCCGGCGTCATCACCGCCAGACCGGCGTGAAGGCGCATGGCCTCGCGGTAGAAGGGCGACATCTGGCCGTTCGAATAGGCGTTCGGCAATTGCTCGATCTCGTTCTTGATCTCGTTCAATTGGTAGAGGATCGAGCGCGGATTGAGCGCGTCGAGTGCCAGGAGGTCGGTGACCGTCAGGCGCGCGGTCGCCACGTTGTAGCGGCGGCGATGGGTCATGACGCTGTCGCCGATCTCCAGCAGCATGTCGAGCGCGCCGTCGGGCGCGTCCTCGCCGGACATATGGCCGAGCAGGCGCGTCATGTGCAGGCCGCGTTCGAGATAGCGGCCGATGGACAGGAACCGCCAGCCGGTGAAGCGGTACATGTTCTCGTGCACGAGGCCGGCGAAGCCCGCGAGCTTGCGCAGCAGCACGGTCATGGCGCGGGTCGCGTCGTCACCCGGTTCTATGCTGACATGGAAGCGGCGGGCGGTCTTCGACAGGTCGTTGAGCGCCAGCCATCCATCGGGCGAGAAGCGGTCGCGGATGTTGCTGGCGGAGAAGACGGCGCTGTCGATGTTGCGGATGAGGCTCGTCGGCACGGCTTCGGACGTGTCGATGTCGAGCGCGTCGAGATAGGTGCTCACGTCCTTCAGCAGCGGTTGCTCGGGATCGGCATATTCGGCGTAGCGGCTGTGCCAGGCGCGCAGGATGCGTAGCGCCCCTTCCGCCCGCTCGATATAGCGGCCCAGCCAGAAGAGGTTGTCGGCCGCACGGCTCGGCAGGCTGCCGGGCATGTTGCGGGTGAAGTCCTCTTCCGGTGGCAGCAGCGAGGTGCGCTCGACCGGCTTGCGGCTGACGATCCAGACGTCGGCCGCCGAGCCGCCTTCCTGCATGGCGATGGCCGCCACATTGTCGCCGGCGCCGATGCGGGCGAAGCCGCCGGGCATGATCTGCCAGCCGTCGCGGGTGCGGGCGGCGAAGACGCGCAGCGACATCGGCCGAGGCACCAGCTTGCCGTCGACGAAGGCGGGCGTGGTGGAGAGGGTGACGGCTTCCTGGCCGACGAGCTTCGCGCCGTCGCTCGCCAGCCATTCGGCGATGGACCGCTTGGCCGTATCGCGCAGGCTGGAGCCGAGCACGGACTGCCCGTTGTCGTCGAAGAAGGGGCGCGTGGAATAGGCGGGGCCGATGACCATGCGCTCGATATTGGCCGCGACGTGCTCGCGCTCGCCCTTCTGGCCGCACCACCAGGTCGCGATGGAGGGGAGGCGCTGCTCCTCGCCGAGCAGGTGCCGGCAGATGTTCGGCAGGAAGGCGAGGAAGGCGCGCGTCTCGACGATGCCCGCGCCGAGCGCGTTGACGAAGGTGACGGACCCGGAGCGCAGCGCCTCGACCATGCCGGGCGTGCCGATATGGGAGTTCTGGTTCAGCTCCAGTGGGTCGGCGAAGGCGGCGTCGAGGCGGCGCCACAGCACGCCGATGGGTTTGAGGCCCGCCACCGTGCGCACCATGACCTTGCCATCCACGACGGTCAGGTCCTCGCCTTCCAGCAGCATGAAGCCGAGGTAGCGGGCGATATAGGCGTGTTCGAAATAGGTTTCGTTGGCAAGGCCGGGCGTCAGGACGGCGATACGCTCCTCCGCCACCTTGCCGGCCTGCAGCGTGTTGCGGAAAGCGCCGAAGAAGCCCGCGAGGCGGTGCACATGGGTTTCCGCGAAGACATCGGAAAAGGCGCGGGTCGTCGCCACGCGGTTCTCCAGCGCGAAGCCGGCGCCGGAAGGGGCCTGGGTGCGGTCGGAAAGGACCCACCAGTTGCCGTCCGGCCCGCGGCCGATCTCGAAGGAGACGAAATGCAGGAAATGCTTGCCATCGGGCTGCACGCCGACGAGCGGGCGCAGGAATTCGTCGTTTGAGGCGACGAGGGCAGGGGGAAGCAGGCCGTTCGCGACCAGTTCGTTCCTGCCGTAGATATCGGCGATGACGGCTTCCAGTAACTCGGCGCGCTGGACGAGGCCGCGCGACAGATGCTCCCATTCCGCCTCGTCGATAAGGACGGGAATGTGCGAGAGCGGCCAGGCGCGGTCCGTCCCCGCCTCCTTGCCGTAGGCGCGGTAGAAGACACCGGCATCGCGCAGATACCGGTCGGCGCGGGCGAAGCGTCCGGCGATATCCGTTTCGTCCATGCGCTCGAGCGCCGAGAGGAGGGGACGCCAGACGGGGCGTACCGCGCCTTCCGTGTCGACCATCTCGTCGGCGATGCCCGGAAGGGGCGCATAGGCGCGCGCGGAGGTTTCCGCCGCCTCGGCCTCGATGCGTTCCGCTTCCGCAGTCGTGGTCTTCAATCAATGTCTCCTACGAAGCTGGAGCATTTCCGCGCCTCTTCGAATCGCGAAAATGCTCCAGCTCTTTGTTTCGTGCAATTCCGGACGCAAAACCGCTGCGCACTTTTGCTGGAATTGCTTCAGATGCCGGGCGGCCGGCGTAGATCCAGCGTCAGCGGGAAATCCGCCGGCGGCGTTTCCGGCCACAGCGTATAGCCGCCCGCCCTGTGCCCCCAGGGTTCGAACCGCGCCAGCCGGCGCGCCTCGGCCTCGTTGCCGTTTACCGGGAAGGTGTCATAGTTGCGTCCGCCCGGATGGGCAACGTGGTAAATGCAGCCCCCGATCGCTCTTCGCGACCATGTATCATAAATGTCGAAAGTAAGCGGTGTGTTGACAGGCAGCACCGGATGGAGGCCCGAGGCGGGCTGCCATGCCTTGAAGCGGACCCCCGCGACCGAGACGCCCTTGGTGCCCGTCGCTTTCAGCGGCATCGGCCGGCCGTTGCAGGCGACGGCGTAGCGTTCGGGATTGGCCGTCTCCAGCTTCACCTGCAGGCGTTCGACGGATGAGTCGACATAGCGTACCGTGCCGCCGATGGCGCCCTGTTCGCCCATGACGTGCCACGGCTCCAGCGCCTGCCGCAGTTCCAGGTTCGCGCCCTCGTATTCCACCTCGCCGCAGAAGGGGAAGCGGAATTCGAGCTGGGCGGAGAACCATTCCGGACGCAGCTCGAAGCCGTTCGCCTTGAGGTCGGCGAGGACGTCGAGGAAATCCTGCCAGACGTAATGCGGCAGCATGAAGCGGTCATGCAGCGTGGTGCCCCAGCGCACGAAGCTACCTTGCGCCGGGTTCTGCCAGAAGCGGGCGATGAGCGCGCGGATGAGGAGCTGCTGGGCAAGGCTCATGCGGGCGTTCGGCGGCATTTCGAAACCGCGGAACTCGACGAGGCCGAGCCGTCCCGTCGGTCCATCCGGCGAGAAGAGCTTGTCGATGCAGATTTCCGAGCGGTGCGTGTTGCCGGTGACGTCCGTCAGGAGGTTGCGGAAGAGGCGGTCGACCAGCCAGGGCAGCGGCGGCTGGCCCTCGCCGGGCGGCGGCACCTGTGAGAGTGCGATTTCCAGCTCGTAGAGCGCATCGTGCCGGGCCTCGTCGATGCGCGGGGCCTGACTGGTCGGGCCGATGAAGAGGCCGGAGAAGAGGTAGGAGAGCGAGGGATGGCGCTGCCAGTGCAGAACGAGGCTCTTCAGGAGGTCCGGGCGGCGCAGGAACGGGCTGTCGTTCGGGTTCGCGCCGCCGACGACCACATGGTTGCCGCCGCCGGTGCCGGTGTGGCGACCGTCTATCATGAACTTGTCCGCGCCGAGACGGGACTGGCGGGCTTCCTCGTAGATCGCCGTGGTGATCTCGACGCAGTCGTCCCAGGTGGAGGCGGGGTGGATGTTGACCTCGATGACACCCGGATCGGGCGCGACGCGGATGACGTTGATACGCTCGTCATGCGGCGGGGCGTAGCCCTCGATATGGACCGGCAGACCGAGGGCGGCGGCGGCGCGCTCGGCCGAGGCGATGAGGTCGAGATAGTCCTCGACGCTGACGGTCGGCGGCATGAAGACGCAGAGCCGGCCGTCGCGCGGCTCGACGGAGATGGCGGTGCGCACATAGCCGCCGATCTCGGCGGCGGATTGCGGTATCTGCGGCTGCTGGCCCTCGAAAGGCTGGAAATGTGCGGTTTGCAGCCGGCGTCCGGCATCGTCCGCGAAATCCGGCAGGTCGGGGCGGTCGATGGTGGGGTCCATCGGGTTTATGTAGGGGTAGACGGCGGGTGAGAGCCAGGGCAGCGAATTCAGCGGCAGGCGGTAGCCGACGGGGCTGTCGCCGGGCGCGAGGAAGAGGCGGCCACGGCGGGTCTGCCACTTCTCGCTCGACCAGCGCCGGCCGCCGGCGCGGGCATTCCATGCCTGGACGGGCAACACGTAGCCGGTCGGGCGGGTGAGGCCGCGGTCGAAGACGCGGGCGATGCGGCTGCGCTCCTCGGCGTCTTCGAGCTTAGAATTGGAGGGGTCCACGTTGTTGGGAAGGCTCGCCTCCTTGACCAGCCATTCGGCAGGGTCCTCGAAGGCAGGCATCACGTTTTCGGCCGGAATGTCGAGTTCGCCGGCAATTGCGGTGAGCAGCCGGCCGGCGTCGTCTTCCGTCACCGGGCGGCGTGCGCCCTCCTCGGCTATGAGGTCCGGGTTCTGCCAGATCGGCTTGCCGTCGCGCCGCCAGTAGAGCGAGAAGGTCCAGCGCGGCAGGCTTTCGCCCGGATACCATTTGCCCTGCCCGTAATGCAGGAAGCCGCCGGGCGCGAATTTTTCCCGCAGGCGGCGGATCAACTGATCTGCCTTCTCGCGCTTGGTGGGACCGACGGCGGCGGTGTTCCATTCGGCAGATTCGAAATCGTCGATGGAGACGAAGGTCGGCTCGCCGCCCATGGTGAGGCGCACGTCGCTCTCGGCGAGGACGTTGTCCACCTCACGGCCGAGCGCGTTCAGCGCCTCCCAGCTTTCGTCGGAGAAGGGCTTGGTGATGCGCGGGTGCTCGGCGACGCGGGTGACCGTCATCGCGAAGTCGAATTCGGTATTCGCCTCGCCGAAATAGCCGCCGCTGATCGGAGCGGCGTTGCGGTAATGTGGGGTGGCGGCCAGCGGGATGTGGCTCTCGCCGGTCAGGAGGCCCGAGGTCGGGTCGAGGCCGATCCAGCCGGCGCCGGGAATATAGACTTCGCACCAGGCGTGGAGATCGGTGAAGTCCACCTCGGTGCCGGAGGGGCCGTCGAGCGCCTTGAGGTCGGGCGTCAACTGGATGAGGTAGCCGGAGACGAAGCGGGCGGCGAGGCCGAGATTGCGCAGGATCTGCACGAGGAGCCAGCTTGAATCGCGGCAGGAGCCGCGGGCGATGCTCAGCGTTTCCTCGGGCGATTGCACGCCCGGTTCCATGCGGATGACGTAGCCGATTTCCTGCTGCAGCCGCGCATTGAGGCCGACGACCATGTCGACCGTGCGCTGGCGCGAGCGGTCGACGGTCTTCATGAAGGCTTCGAGCGCGGGCGTCAGCGGCTCGGGCGTGCGGTAGATCTTCAGGTCCTCGACGAGATCCGCTGGATAGTCGAACGGCCAGTGCTCGGCCTCCTCCTCCACGAAGAAGTCGAAGGGGTTGTAGACCGTCATGTCGGCGACGAGGTCGACCTCGATCTTCAGTTCCGTCACCGGATCGGGGAAGACGTAGCGGGCGAGATAGTTGCCGTAGGGATCCTGCTGGAGGTTCACGAAGTGGTTTTCGGGCGTGACCTTCAGCGAATGGCTGATCACCTTGGTCTTGGAATGCGCCGCCGGTTTCAGCCGGATGATCTGGGGTCCGAGACGGACCGGGTTGTCGTAGATGTAGTGGGTAAGGTGGTAGATACCGGCCTTGATCGACATACGCTCTCTGTTCCCCTCGGTGACGGTCTGTCGCCGCCATCGGGGGGAGTGTGTGCAAGGCGAGGGGAGATTGCAAGCGGGAATGATGTGCCCCGCCTGCTTGTTTCCGCCGGCGATCAGCGGGTCATGGCGACCAGCGAGAAAAAGGCGCCCTGCGGATCGGTGCAGTTGACGATCCAGGCGCCGCCGGGAACCTCCATCGGCCCCATCACGACCTTTCCGCCGCCGTCCGTCACGCGTTTTGCGGCCGCGTCCAAGCCCTCGACCACGAAGTAGTAGCCCCAGAAAGGCGGGGCGGGGGAGACGGGCGGGTTCGTCATCATGCCGCCGATCATGTCGCCGCCGCGCACGCCGAAGGTCTGGTAAGTGCCCATGTCGTTCTCCGACATGTCGACTGCCATGTCCTTCGTCCAGCCGAAGGTCTTCTCATAGAAGGTCCAGGCCTCGTCGAGCTTTCCCGCCATCAATTCGTGCCAGCCGACATGGCCGGGCGTCATCATGCCCGGCTGCTCGGGACCTTCGTCCTCGGTGGTGAAGAGCGAGAAGACAGCGCCGTGCGGATCGGCGGCGATGGCGAAGCGCCCGACGCCGGGAATGTCCTGCGGCTGGCGGTGAATCTTGCCGCCGTTCGCGGCGATGTCCTTCAGCGTTTCCTCGATCCTGTCGGTGAAGATATAGCCCATCCAGAGCGGTGGCATGCCCTTCGCCTCGGCGGGTGTTTCCATCAGGCCGGCGATCTGGTTTTCACCGGCATAGGCGAGGGTGTAGTTCATGCCCGGCATGCCGGAATCGCGCGTCGACCAGCCGACCACCGATCCATAGAAACGCGCCGCCGCCGGCACGTCCGGGGTGATCAGTTCGTACCAGCAGAACTTGCCGTAGTCCTTGTGCATCGGTCTTCCCTCTTCTTCGATCTGGGGGTGGGGGCATGCCCGGACCGATCTCCTCCCGGGCGTTCGATAAATAAGTTGATATCAACATTTCTGGCGTATGTCAAAGCGGGAGGCCGTCCGCACGAGGCGGCGTGGGTGACCTCTCGAGGCCCGTAACGCCGCAATGACAGTTTGGTTGCCCCCGGCGTGCGCTTTTCCGCAGGCGAGGCAGATAACGGTGCGCCCGTGAGGCGGATCGCCCTTGGAGAGGCCGGGCGCGCGGTTTTCCCGTGCGCCCGGTGAACGGTTTATTCCGGCAGGATGCGAACCGCGCCCTTGTCGGCGCTGGCGGCGAAGGCGGCGTAGGCCTTCAGCGCCGTCGTGACATTGCGCTTGCGCGGGGCGGCCGGTTTCCAGCCGAGCTTGTCCTGTTCGGCGCGGCGGGCGGCGAGTTCGGCATCGGAAACAGCAAGGTTGATCGTGCGGTTCGGGATGTCGATCTCGATCCGGTCGCCCTGGCGCACGAGGCCGATGGCGCCGCCCTGTGCCGCTTCCGGCGAGGCGTGGCCGATGGAAAGGCCGGAGGTGCCGCCGGAGAAGCGGCCGTCGGTGATGAGCGCGCAGGCCTTGCCGAGGCCCTTCGACTTCAGGTAGCTCGTCGGATAGAGCATTTCCTGCATGCCGGGGCCGCCCTTCGGGCCTTCGTAGCGGATGACGACGACGTCGCCGGCCTTCACCTCGCCGCCGAGGATGCCCTTGACGGCCGCGTCCTGGCTTTCGAAGACGACGGCCGGGCCGGCGAATTTCAGGATCGATTCATCGACGCCCGCCGTCTTCACGATGCAGCCGTCGAGCGCGATGTTGCCGGAAAGGACGGCAAGGCCGCCATCCTTGGAGAAGGGGTGCTCGACCGAGCGGATGACGCCATTCTCGCCGTCGGCGTCGAGTTCGTCCCAGCGCGCTTCCTGGCTGAAGGCGACCTGGGTCGGGATGCCGCCCGGCGCGGCGCGGAAGAAGGTGCGCACGCTCTCGCTATTGGTGCGGGTGATGTCCCAGCGGTCGATGGCGTGGCCGAGCGTTTCGGCATGCACGGTCGGCGTGTCGCGGTGGAGGAGGCCACCGCGGTCGAGTTCGCCGAGGATGCGCATGATGCCGCCGGCGCGGTGCACGTCCTCCATGTGCACGTCCGCTTTCGCGGGCGCGACCTTGGAAAGGCACGGCACCTTGCGCGAGAGCTGGTCGATGTCGTCCATGGTGAAATCGATGCCGCCCTCATAGGCGGCGGCGAGGATGTGCAGCACCGTGTTGGTCGAGCCGCCCATGGCGATGTCGAGCGACATGGCGTTCTCGAAGGCGCGCTTGTTGGCGACCGAGCGCGGCAGGATGCTTTCGTCGTTCTGCTCGTAGTAGCGGCGGGCGAGGTCGACGATCAGGTGGCCGGCCTCGACGAAGAGGCGCTTGCGGTCGGCGTGGGTGGCGAGTGTCGAGCCGTTGCCCGGCAGCGACAGGCCGAGGGCTTCGGTCAGACAGTTCATCGAATTGGCCGTGAACATGCCGGAGCAGGAGCCGCAGGTCGGGCAGGCGGAGCGCTCGATGACCTTGACGTCCTCGTCGGAGATTGAGTCGTCGGCGGCGGCGACCATGGCGTCGACGAGGTCGAGCGCGTGGGTCTTGCCGTGCAGCACGGCCTTGCCGGCCTCCATCGGGCCGCCGGAGACGAAGACGGCGGGGATGTTGAGGCGCATGGCGGCGTTCAGCATGCCGGGCGTGATCTTGTCGCAGTTCGAAATGCAGACCATGGCGTCGGCGCAATGCGCGTTGACCATGTATTCGACGCTGTCGGCGATGATCTCGCGGCTCGGCAGCGAGTAAAGCATGCCGTCATGGCCCATGGCGATGCCGTCGTCGACGGCGATGGTGTTGAATTCCTTGGCGACGCCGCCGGCCGCCTCGATCTCGCGCGCGACGAGTTGACCGAGGTCTTTCAGGTGGACGTGGCCGGGAACGAACTGGGTGAAGGAGTTCACCACCGCGATAATCGGCTTGCCGAAGTCCGAGTCCTTCATGCCGGTCGCGCGCCAGAGGCCGCGGGCACCGGCCATGTTGCGGCCGTGGGTGGTGGTTCGGGAGCGATATGCGGGCATGGTCAATTCCTCGAGATGGACGTGGCGTGCACATGGGCCGTCGGAGGCCGGATTGCGAGCCTGAGCAAGGTTCCCTAACGCAAAACGCCCCGCGCGTCACGAAAGGAATGGAGATTTTTTGGCGGTGCGACGCAATTTCCTTGCCTCCATGCGGCGTGATCCTGACCGTTGTCGGCAGGGTGCATTCATGCGATTGTCCGCGCCATGATCGACCGGGGACAGATTTTGGCGGAAGAGGGCGCGCAGGCCGCGCCCGACAACGGACCGCTCTACCTGCGCATCCGCGACGTGCTGGCGGAGGCGATCGCCGCAGGCCGGCTGCCGAGGGGCGCCTTGCTGCTCGAAGGGCCGGTGGCGGGTCTCTTCGCTTCGACCCGCACGCCCGTCCGCCAGGCCTTCGCCTTACTGGAGACGGCGGGGACGATCCGCCGGTTCGATGGGCGCGGTTTCCTCGTGGGGCAGGGGCGTAGCGGGCCGAAGCGCGTGGCGCTGACGGCGGAGATGCTGGGCCTCGACGAGGAAGCGCCGGGCCTGCGCAAGGCGCCTGCCTGGGAAGCGATCTATCAGAGCCTGGAGCGGGAGATGGTGCATCTCTCCGTCTTCGGCCGCTATCGCCTCAATGAGGTGGAGCTGGCGCGCGCCCGAGGCGTCGGCCGACAGGTGGCGCGCGACGCGCTGACCCGGCTCGAAGCGCTTGGGATCGTCGAGAAGGACGAGCGCATGCGCTGGACGCTGGTGCCGCTGGATGCCCAGCGCATGCGCGATCTGCACGACATCCGCGTCGCGCTGGAGCCGGTCGCGCTGACGCAGGCCGCGCCCTTCATCCCGCCCGCCGAGCGCCGGGCGATGACCGAGCGGCTGGAGGAGGCGCTGGCCGTCTATCCCGCGCTTTCCGTCGAGGCGATGGACGGTCTCGAAACGGATCTGCACATCACCTGCCTCGGCTACTGCCCGAACCGGGAGCTGCTGATCGCGCTGCGGCGCGCCCGCTTCATGCTGAATGTCAGCAAGCACATCATCGGCGTCTCGCACCGGATGCCCGCCGACGAGCCGTTCATCGCCGAGCATCTGGCGGTTTTCCGGGCGCTCGACGTGGACGACAGCGCGCGGGCGGCCGAGACCCTGCGCCATCATATCGGCGTATCCCTGCCGAAGGTCATCGGGCGTGTCGCGGAACTACGGGACGCGCACCGGCCGGAAATGCCGGCCTATGCGACGCCGCTCGTGCGTCAGGAGGTCCCATGAAGGTCAAGCGCATCGTCGCCAATATCGAGACGGCCGAACCGGCCGCCGTCGCCCGTTTCTACAAGGACGTGCTCGGGCTGGAACTGCTGATGGATCACGGCTGGATCGCCACCTATGGCGGCGACGGGACCATGCCGGTGCAGGTGAGCTTCGCCTCGGAAGGCGGATTGGGCACACCGGTGCCGGGCCTTTCCGTCGAGGTGGACGATGTGGCGGCGGCCCATGCGGCGGTCGTGAGGGGCGGCTATCCGGTCGAATACGGGCCGGCGGACGAGCCATGGGGCGTGCGCCGCTTCTTCGTGCGCGATCCGGCCGGCACGCTGGTCAATATCGTCATGCACACGCGCTGATCAGGTGATCGCGCCGACCTGCCAGGGCACGAATTCGTTGTCGCCATAATCGAAGGCCTCGCTCGCCGTCCTGCGGCCGGAGGCAGTCTCTATGACGAATTCGAAGATGCGGCGGCCAGCCTCCTCGATCGTCTCGGTGCCGTCGACGATGGTGCCGCAATTGATGTCCATGTCTTCCCGGATGTGTTCGTACATAGGCGTGTTGGTGGCGATCTTGATGCAGGGTGCCGGCTTGTAGCCGGAGACCGAGCCGCGGCCGGTGGTGAAGGCGACGAGGTTGCAGCCGCCGGCGATCTGGCCGGTCACGGCGGCCGGGTCGTAGCCGGGCGTATCCATGAAGACGAAGCCTTGCTCCGTCACCTCCTCGGCATATTCGTAGACGGCGTTGAGCGGCATGGAGCCGCCCTTGGCGACCGCGCCGAGCGACTTTTCGAGGATGGTCGTCAGCCCTCCGGCCTTGTTGCCGTGCGAGGGGTTGTTGTTGAGTTCCGCGTCGTTCCTCGCCGTGTAGTCGCGCCACCAGTCGATGCGCGACAGCAGCTTTTCCGCGACCTCCGGCCGGGCGGCGCGGCGGGTGAGGAGATGTTCGGCGCCGTAGATCTCCGGTGTTTCCGAAAGCACGGTCGTCGCGCCTTCCTTGACTAGGAGATCGGAGGCGATGCCGAGGGCAGGGTTGGCGGAAATGCCGGAATAGCCGTCCGAACCGCCGCATTCGAGCGCCAGCTTGATGCCGGAAAGCGGCTGCGGCGTGCGGCGGATGCGGCCGACATCGGGCAGCATTTCGTCGATCATCGCGCAGGCGGCTTCGATTGTCCTGCGCGTGCCGCCATGGTTCTGGATCATCATGGTACGGAAGGTCTTGCCTTCCTCCAGTCCGGCTTCCTCGACAAGCGGGCCGTACTGGAAGGTCTCGCAACCGAGGCCGATCATCAGGATGCCGCCGAAATTGGGGTTGCGGGCATAGCCCTTGAAGGTGCGGGTCAGGATGCGCCCGCCCTCGGACCTGAGGTTCAGGGCACAGCCGCCGCCATAGGTGAGCGCCACCACGCCGTCGATGTTCTCGTGGCCGGCCTCGCGGAACCGGCGGGCATAGTGCTCGGCCACATAACGCGAGACCGTGGCGGAACAGTTCACCGTCGAGAGGATACCGATGTAGTTGCGTGTGCCGACGCGGCCGTTGCCGCGCTCATAGCCCTCGAAGGTGCGGCGCTCGGCCTCCGGCACCATGACGGGCGGTGCGTTGTCGACGCAGAATTCGTGGCGCAACTCGACGTCGAGGATGGCGAGGTTCTGCAGGTGCACATGCTCGCCCGGCCGGATCGCCCGCGTCGCATAGCCGATGATCTGGCCGTATTTCAGCACGGGCGTGCCTTCCGCGATGGGGGCGAGGGCGGCCTTGTGGCCGCGCGGAATGCGCTCCACGGCTGTGACGCCATGCACCAGCACGCGGCCGGCATCGACATTGGCGGGCACGACCCCGACATTGTCTTTCGGGTTGAGGACAAGCACGGCGGGCAGGTCGGCAAGCATGGCGGCTCCTCGAATGGGTGGGCGCATTATGCACTTTGCCGGCAAAAGTCAATATTTGGAATTATCTGGGCCGGGACGGGAGAACGGCATGGTCTTTGCTGTCGATTTATCATATTATTACACTTCATTTGTATGATGATTTTATCGGCTTGCGGGAGAGGCGTCGTGGCGGACAAGGCAAGGAGACCGGTGCAGCGCCCGCTGTCGCGCCGTCCGCGTGTGCGTCATAATGTGACGGCCGCCATCGGCGTGGATATCTGCGGCGGGCGTTTTCCGCCGGGCGCGGTCCTGCCGCGCGAAAGCGATCTGTGCGAGACCTACGGTGTCAGCCGCACCGTTATCCGCGAATCCCTGAAGGTTCTGGAGACCAAGGGCCTCGTGCATGGCCGGCCGCGTGTCGGCACGCTGGTCTGCGACCGGTCGGAATGGAATGTGCTCGACGCGCAGATCCTCGAATGGATGGGTCCGGAGGTGCTGTCGAGCGAGCTGCTCGGCTCGATCCTCGAGGCGCGCCGCACCGTCGAGCCGGCCGCCGCCTTCCTGGCCGCGTCGCGTGCGACGGCGCAGGAGATCGCCGACCTGGAGCATGCCTGTGAGGAGATGCGCGAGACGGAAGGGGATCTCGAAGCCTTCACTGCCGCCGATGCCCGCTTCCACGAGACCCTGCTCAAGGCGAGCCACAACAAGGTCTTCCACCAGTTCTCCTCCATCATCCATGCGGCGCTGTCTTATGCGCTGCATGCCTCCAACCGCGCGGCCGCGCGGCGGGATGAGGCGCTGGATGTGCACCGCGAGCTGGTCGATGCGCTGCGCCTGCGCGACGGCGCGCGGGCGGAGGCCTGCTCGCGTAACATTCTCGACCTTGCCGCCCGCGACCTTTCCGCCCTGATGCACGCTGCGGGCAAGGACTGACGATTTTCGCGGGCGCCGGCCCGCTCTCCATACGAACCGACGAGGGATGGAATCCATGAAGATCACGAAACTGACGACCTATATCGTGCCGCCCCGGTGGCTTTTCCTGAAGGTGGAGACGGACGAGGGCATCGTCGGCTGGGGTGAGCCGGTGGTGGAGGGCCGCGCGCTGACCGTCGAGGCAGCGGTGCACGAGCTTTCCGACTATCTCGTCGGCAAGGACCCGCTGCTGATCGAGGACCATTGGCAGGTCATGTACCGCGCCGGCTTCTACCGTGGCGGCGGCATCCACATGTCGGCGCTTGCCGGCATCGACCAGGCGCTCTGGGACATCAAGGGCAAGGCCTACGGTCAGCCGGTCCATGCCCTGCTCGGCGGGCAGGTGCGCGACAGGATCAAGGTCTATAGCTGGATCGGCGGCGACCGCCCCTCCGATGTCGCCAACAATGCCCGCGAGGTCGTCGCCCGCGGCTTCAAGGCGATCAAGCTCAACGGCTGCGAGGAGATGCAGATCGTCGACACCTGGGAAAAGGTGGAGAAGGCGGTGGAGACCATCGCCACGATCCGCGAGGCGATCGGCCCGCATATCGGCATCGGCGTCGATTTCCACGGCCGCGTGCACCGGCCGATGGCCAAGGTTCTGGCCAAGGAACTCCAGCCCTACAATCTTCTGTTCATCGAGGAGCCGGTGTTGTCGGAGAACCGCGAGGCGCTGAAGGAGATCGCCAACCATTGCTCGACGCCGATCGCCTTGGGCGAGCGGCTCTATTCGCGCTGGGACTTCAAGTCCGTGCTGGCGGATGGCTATGTCGACATTCTCCAGCCTGACCTGTCGCATGCCGGCGGCATCACGGAATGCCGCAAGATCGCGGCGATGGCCGAAGCCTATGACGTGGCGCTCGCACCGCATTGCCCGCTCGGTCCCATCGCGCTCGCCGCCTGCCTCCAGGTGGATGCCGTCTCCTACAATGCCTTCATCCAGGAACAGAGTCTCGGCATCCACTACAACAAGGCCAACGACATCCTCGACTACATCTCCAACAAGGAGGTGTTTCACTATGCGGACGGCTTCGTGTCGATCCCGCAGGGGCCGGGCCTCGGCGTGGAAGTGGACGAGCAATATGTCATCGAGCGGGCGAAGGAGGGCCATCGCTGGCGCAATCCCGTCTGGCGTCACGAGGATGGCAGCGTCGCCGAGTGGTGACGCGCCGCATCGGCATGTCCCTGGAAAGCCCGGCTTCGCGCCGGGCTTTTCGTTTTCAGGTCCGCTGGACCGGGTGGCTGGCAAGCGGCCAGAGAAAAGCCGGCCCGTGGTGAACGGACCGGCTTTCTTTGCTCAAGAGGCTAAAGCCAGAGGGGTCAGTGGCTGTCGGCTATGCGGGCGGCGTCCACGGCGGAGGCGTGATCGTAGCTGACGCCGTTGAAGAAGGCGTTGAGGATCACGGCCGCGATGGAGGCGAGCACGATGCCCGATTCGATGATCGGATGGATCGCATGCGGCATCCACATCAGGTAGTTCGGCGCCAGCAGCGGGATGAGGCCGAAGCCGATGGACACGGCAACCACGAAGAGGTTGTTGCGTGAGGCCTTGAAGTCGACGGTGGCGAGGATGCGCACGCCCGTCGCCGCGACCATGCCGAACATCACGAGGCCCGCGCCGCCGAGAACGAAGGTCGGTACGGCTTCCACCAGCGCGCCCATCTTCGGGATGAGGCCGAGGACGATCATGATGACGCCGGCGGCGACGCAGACATAGCGGCTCTTGACGCCGGTGACGCCGACGAGACCGACATTCTGCGAGAAGCTGGTGTAGGGGAAGGTGTTGAACAGGCCGCCGATCATCGTGCCGATGCCGTCGACACGCAGGCCCGAGGTGAGCTGCTGCTGGCCGATCGGACGTTCGGTGATTTCGCCGAGGGCGAGGAACATGCCGGTCGATTCGATCATCACGACGATCATGACGAGTGTCATGGTGGCGATGAGGATCGGGTTGAAGATGGGCATGCCGAAGCGCAGCGGCGTGACGACGGCGAACCAGCCGGCATCGGCCACGCGGTCGAAATGCATCAGGCCGAGGATCGAGGCCGCGAGGCAGCCGATGATGACGCCGCTGAGGACCGCGATGTTGCTGATCAGGCCGCGGCCGTAGCGGGCGATGAGCAGGATGGAAGCGAGCACCAGCGCCGAAAGGGCGATATGGATCGGCTCGGCATAGATCGGGTTGGAGACGGTGGGTGCAAGCGCAAGGCCTTGCGGAACGGCGGGACCGCCGCCTGCGGCAAGCTCTTTCATCTGCGTCAGCCATGCGGCATGGGCCGGGTCGATCACCTTGGGCGCCGTTGGGCCGAAGGGGTTGCCGAAGGTCCAGTTGATGCCGACGCGCATCAACGACACGCCGATGACGAGGATGATGGTGCCGGTCACGACGGGCGGGAAGAAGCGCAGGAGCCGCCCCATGATCGGCGCGAGCAGGAAGGCTATGAAGCCGGCCCCTATGATGGCGCCGAAGATCATGCGTGCCCCTTCAGGGCCGGGCGCCATGGTGGCCATGGAAACCATCGGGCCGACCGAGGCGAAGGTCACGCCCATCATGACGGGCAGGCGGATGCCGACATGGCGGGTGACGCCGAGCGACTGGATGATGGTGACGAGGCCGCAGACGAAAAGGTCGGCGGAAATCAGGAATGCGACATCCTGCGGGCTGAGCTGCAGGGCGCGGCCGACGATCAGCGGCACCGCCACGGCGCCGCCATACATGACGAGCACGTGCTGGATGCCCAGCGTCGCGAGCCTGCCGACGGGCAGCTTCTCGTCCACCGGATGTGTACTGGATATGTCGCTCATGGATACTCCTCCCATCACGTCGACCTTACCTGTTCCCGTCCTCCAACGGGTGCGCCATCCTTCGCACTGCGGTAGAGCGCTTCAAGCATAGCCAGGCGATAAACACTTTACGTATTCTTGGGGTAATCGTGCGAGGGGGAGACATCGCCGCGTGCCGTCTCCGTGCCGGATTCGTCTGCCTTTTCACAGCCTTGGCAGTGCATCCAGACAAAAAGAACGGCCTGTACCTGCCGTCATATGAGCGCAAAACACAGGTCGCCGTCAACTGTTTCCTGACCGGCATATGTGTATTTCCGCGATGCCGTCCGCGCCGCCGGAAAACCACCTGCGGAAAGGCCCAATACGCGAAAAACAAACGGAAAATCCGCCCGATGCCGCAGCGCCGGCGCGCGTGTCCGAGGGAACGGCAAGGTGTGCGGCATCCAGGGCTTCGTCAAAGTGTGCCGTGCTGAGGGAACGTTTGCCGGCCTTGTCGATTTCTCTCGCGCATTTCACCTTGCAAAGGAGAGACACCATGAAATCGCTGGCTGATATTTTCGAGCACACCCTGCAGGACGTCTACTACGCGGAGAATGCGATCACGAAGGCTCTGCCGAAGGTTGCCAAGGCTGCCGGGAGCGCCGAACTGAAGAAGGCCGCCGAGGCGCACCTTTCGGAAACGAAGGAGCAGATCAAAAAGCTGGAGCAGGTCTTCCAATCGATCGGCAAGAAGGCGTCCGGTGAGAAGTGCGACGCCATCGAGGGGCTGATCAAGGAAGCCGACGGCCTGATGGAGGAAGCCGAAGGCACGGCGCTCGACGCCGGCCTGCTCGCCGCCTGCCAGGCCGTGGAGCACTACGAGATCGCGCGATACGGCTCGCTTCGCGAATGGGCGAAGGATCTCGGCCATGATGAGGCGCACAAACTTCTGAGCGAGATTCTCGACCAGGAAAAGGCGACGAACAACAAGCTCACGAATCTCGCCGTGACGGCCATCAACAAGACGACCGGGTCCAGGAAAGCGGCCTGACGCGGACAGGGATGCCGCCGCGCTTCCTGCGCGGCGGTCTTCATCGCCGCCATCCTCGCGCAAGTGAGGCCGGCCCCGGATTTGCCGGAAACGAAAAAACCCGCCGAAGCGGGTTTTTCAAGGTATGCCGGTGATCGAATGGTGGGCGTGACAGGGATTGAACCTGTGACCCCTACGATGTCAACGTAGTGCTCTCCCGCTGAGCTACACGCCCGTTCGATGAGGGGGCATAGACCACAAAACATCTGGCGGCGTCAATAGGCTTTTTCAGCTTTTTTTGCGCGCCGATTTCGCGGTCTTTTCCGGGCCTTAGGCGGCCAGCATCTTGTTGACCTCTTCCACGAGATCGCGCAGGTGGAACGGCTTGGAGAGGACCTTGGCGTCCTTCGGAGCCTTGGAATCCGGGTTGAGCGCCACGGCGGCGAAGCCGGTGATGAACATCACCTTCAGGTCCGGGTCGAGTTCGGTGGCGCGGCGCGCCAGTTCGATGCCGTCCATCTCGGGCATCACGATGTCGGTGAGGAGAAGCGAGAAGGGTTCTTCGCGAAGCCGGTCGTAGGCACTGGCGCCGTTGTCGTAGGACAGCACCTGGTAGCCCGCCTTTTCGAGCGCCTTCACCAGGAAGCGGCGCATGTCGTTGTCGTCTTCGGCGAGGAGAATCTTGGGTGTCATGGAATTCGGGAACCGTTGCTGAAGGTTGTCTGCCCGCGGTCGGGCGGTTCTGTTACAAGAGCGTATTCCGGTAAATATCCGGTGAATGGGAGAGGGCAAGCCCCGATCCCTCCTTATCTGAGTATGGACACGCGCTAAACCCGCTGGCAACATGAAAGGCGCAATGACTTTCAGGCATGGTAAAGGATGGCGATGGCGGAGGCCTTGAGCGAAAACAGCGACTTCGAAGTGCTGGAGCCGGTTTCGCAGAGCGTGCCCCTCGTCTTCAATTCGCCTCATAGCGGGCGGCGTTATCCACAGAGCTTTCTCGACGGGTCGCGTCTCGATGCGCTCGGCATCCGCCGGTCGGAAGACCATTACGTGGACGAACTCTTCTCCGTCGCTCCCGCGCTCGGCGCGCCCATGCTGGTCGCGCATTTCCCGCGCGCCTGGCTCGATGTGAACCGCGAGCCTTACGAACTCGATCCGCGCATGTTCGACGGCCCACTGCCGTCCTTCGCCAATATCGGATCGATTCGCGTCGCCGGCGGACTCGGCACCATTCCGCGCGTCGTCGCGGAAAACATGGAGATCTACCGTCACCGCCTTCCCGTCGAGACGGCGCTGGAGCGGATCGAGACGGTCTACAAGCCCTATCATGCACGCCTGCGCCAGCTTGTCGTGCGCACCCATGTTGCCTTCGGCCTGGCCGTGCTCGTCGATTGCCATTCCATGCCGGGCAACATTCGAGTTTCGGGGACGGGTGTCAGGCCGGATTTCATCATCGGCGACCGTTACGGCACCAGCGCCTCCGGCGAGCTTTCGCGCGTCGCCATGCGCCTTCTGGAGGACATGGGCTTTTCCGTGGTGCGCAACAAGCCCTATGCGGGCGGCTTCATCACCGAGCATTACGGCCGGCCGACCAAGGGGCTGCATGCCCTGCAGATCGAGGTGAACCGCGGCCTCTACATCGATGAGGCGACGCTGGTGAAGCGGCCGGACTTCGCGGTGCTGCAGACGGCGATTTCCGCCTTCCTGCAGGATTTTTCCGACTATGTGGAAGAATACGCCGCCGACCGTGCGCTCGCCGCCGAATAGCCCGGCTTCCCGCCAAAAAAAACCGCGCTTGCGGCGCGGTCAAGTCTAGGGAGGAAACACCCACGGAGGGCATTTACAGTCACGGGTGACTGTGAGGAAAAGGTAATATTGCATCGCACAATTGTCAAGCGCACGTGCGAAATGAAATTGCGGTGCTTCCGGGAATCCCCGGCTCGGCCGGCCCCTCATTCCGGTTCCGTTTTGGCCGGCGATGCAGTAAGAGGGGCTTCGATGAAAACCTCTCCGAGAGATTGCCATGCTGCCTGACCGCGCCTTCTTCGACCTCCTTGCCGATGCGGCGAGGAAGGAAACCCTGCCGCGCTTCCGCGTCGGCGCTGACGTCGTCAACAAGGAGGCCGGCGGCTTCGATCCCGTGACGGAAGGCGACCGGGCGGCGGAAGCGGCGATCCGCGCGCTGATCGAGCGGTATTTTCCCGAACACGGCATTCTCGGCGAAGAACACGGCTCGGTCGGCCTCGACCGGGAATATGTCTGGGTCATCGACCCGATCGACGGCACGCGCGCCTTCATTTCCGGCGTTCCTGTCTGGGGCACGCTGATCGGCCTCTACCGCAACGGCAAGGCCGTCATGGGGCTTGTCGACCAGCCCTTCACGGGAGAGCGTTATTTCGCCGACGGCGAGGTATCCCGCTATGCCGGGCCGGACGGCGGCAAGGTGCTGTCGACGCGGGCGTGCAACGGCCTGTCGGAAGCCATCATGTTCACGACCTCGCCGCATCTCTTCACCGAGAGCCGCAAGACCCGCTTCGAGGCGGTGCAGGACAAGGTGCGGCTCTTCCGCTACGGCGTCGATTGCTACGCCTATGCGCTGCTGGCGGCCGGCCATGTCGATCTCGTCGTGGAATGCGGGTTGAAGCCCTACGATGTCGGCGGCCTCATCCCGGTCATCGAGCAGGCGGGCGGCATCATCACCGCCTGGGATGGCGGTCCGGCGGAAATGGGCGGCGAGATCATCGCGGCCGGCAGCCGCAAGGTCTATGACGAGGCGATGGCGCTGCTCGGCGCCTGAGCCGCGCTTCAGGCGCCGAGGCCGGTTTCCTCGGCGTCGCTGCCCGGAATGAAGGCATCGATGGCCGCCATCGCCTGCGCGCGGTAGCGGTCCGCCTCCTGGAAAAGCTCATGGCGCGCGCCGTCGATCTCGATGAGGCGTGCGGCGCGGAAGATGCGGGCAAGGTCGCCGATGGCCTTGCGCGGCACGAGTATGTCTGCCGTCGGGCAGAGCAGCAGTGTGGGAATGCGGATTCGTGTCAGGTGATCCTGATGCGTTACGCGCGCGATGGCGCGAAGCGTCTCGTTCAGCCAGCGCGCGCTCGGCCAGCCGATCGAAAGCTCGGGATGCGCCGCATAGATGGCGGCGTTGCGGGTGAAGCGGCGCTCATCGGAACTCACGACATTGCGGGCGAAATCGAAGGACGGCTCGCTCCTGCGGAAGGTGCGGTTGCCAAGGCCGGTCATGGAGGCGAGACGCGCAATGATGGCGATCCGGCGCTGGCTCATCGACTGGCCGCCGAGGGCGACAAAGGGCGCGGCCAGCACCATGCGCTCGATGCGGTTTTCCAGGAACGGTGCCTGGGAGAGGGCGACGAGCGCGCCGGTCGAATGGGCGACGATGAAGAAGGGCAGGCGCGCGTCGGGCAGCACGATCCTTTCTAGGAAGAGCGAGAGGTCGGCCTCGTAGTCGGCAAAGCGGGCGACATGGCCGGTATGGCTTCCGCTAATGAGGCGGCCCGAGCCGGCTTGGCCGCGCCAGTCGAAGGTCGCCACCCACAGGCCCCGCGCCGTCAGGTCGTTGATCGTCTCGTAATATTTCTCGATGCACTCACTGCGCCCCTGCAGCAGCACCACCGTGCCCTTTGCCTCGCGCTCCCGGGACCGGAACACGGCGTAGCGGATTTTCACGCCGCCGCTGCCTTCCAGGAAACCGGCGAAATGATTTTCCGGAACGGGATTGTCTGGTGTGGCGTAGAGGATGGAATCCATCGGACGGGCACGGTTTCTCATGTGACGTTCGATGGATAGGCGCTCCCATCCGGGCCGTCAAAGAAAAAAGCCGGATGCATGCGGCACGGGGGTGGCTCACATGCAGTCCGGCGCAATTTGACCGTGGCGGAAGGGACGTTGCACCCCGGTCGTCGAAAGTTGTTGCTTCCGATGTCGCGGTTCTAGCAAGGCCAAGCTGAACGCTGTCCGAAGCGGACGTTCATTTGCCGTTCATGTCGGAATTTTTCTCGGCCATGCGATCTTGAACCGCCGAAATGGCGTTCCCATCTCATCGTCACGGGCGCCGCAAGGGTCCGTCGAGGCTGCCGTCGCCAGAAAGGGGCGGAGGCCGGATGAACCGGGCCGCTCCTTTGGAAATCAGGGGCAGCTCTTTGAAAGACCGCAACCGTTGCTCTGAAGGAGGACACCATGCGTCACGTCGATTTCTCCCCCCTCTACCGTTCCACCGTCGGCTTCGACCGTCTCTTCACCATGCTCGACAGCCTCGGCCAGCCTGACCAGGCCCAGAGCTATCCGCCCTACAACATCGAGCGCACCGGCGAAAACACCTATCGCATCACCATGGCGGTAGCCGGTTTCGACGAAAGCGAACTGTCCATCGAAGCGCGCGAACATGCGCTGACGGTCAAGGGCGAGAAGAAGGACGAAGCGTCCGAGGAAAGCCAGTATCTCTACCGCGGCATTGCCAAGCGCGCCTTCGAGCGCCGCTTCCAGCTCGCCGATCATGTGGAAGTGCGCGCCGCTTCGCTGAAGAACGGCCTTCTCCACATCGATCTCCTTCGCGAGATCCCGGAAGCCGCTAAACCGCGCCGTATCGAGATTGCGGCTGTCGCACGCGAAGCCAAGCAGATCGAAGCGCAGACCAACTAAGCGTTTCGCTCGGGAATGAAGAGGGCGGTGCCGCAAGGCACCGCCTTTTTTGTTGCCTCAAAGCGCCGAAAGGAACCCGTCGACATCCGCTTGCGTCGTGGCGAAACTGGTGACGAGACGGATGAGGGTTTCGTCATCCTGCATGGTCGCCTGCAGGTCCGGGCCGGGGTGCCAGTCGTAGAAGGTGGCGCCCTTTTCCCTCAAGGCCTTCAAGGCGTCGTTGCGCAGGATGGCGAAGAGTTCGTTCGAGCCGGTCGGCCAGGCGAGGCGGCCTTTGCCGGAGGCGGCGAAGCCTTCGGTGAGGCGGCTTGCCATGGCGTTGGAGTGGCGGGCGAGGTCGAGCCAGAGGCCGTCCCGGAAATAGGCATCGAACTGGGCGGCGATGAAGCGGGATTTGGAGAAGAGCTGGGCGGAGCGCTTGCGCAGGTAATGCATCTGCCGCGCCTTCGACGGGTCGAAGAGCACGAGGGCCTCGGCGCACCAGCAACCGTTCTTCGTGCCGCCGAAGGAGAGAATGTCGACGCCGCGCTTCCAGGTCATGTCTGCGGGCGTCGCGCCTATATGGACGAGGGCGTTGGCGAAACGTGCGCCGTCCATGTGCAGCGGCAGGTCGGCCTTCTTCGCCACGTCAGAGAGGGCGGCGATTTCATCCAGCGTATAGGCGGTGCCGGCTTCCGTTGCCTGGGTGATGGTGACGGCCATCGGCTGGCCGCCATGCACGAAATCTGGCGGGAAACGGTTGATCGCTGCGGCAAGGTCCTCGGGCGAGAGTTTGCCGGCCGGGCCGTCGATGGGAACCAGCTTGGATCCGGTGGCGAAGAATTCGGGCGCGTTGCACTCGTCGACGTTCACATGCGCCTCGCGGTGGCAGAAGACCTGCCCGCCCGGCCGGTTGAAGCTGGCGAGGGCCAGCGAATTGGCCGCCGTGCCCGTGCCGACGAAGAAGACGGCGACGTCGCGCTCGAAAATCTCGGAAAATGTCTTTTCCACACGCTTGTCGAGGTCACCTGTACCATAGGCGGAGGCGAAGCCACCGGCGGCGTCCACGAGACTCTTGGCAATGTCAGGATGGGCGCCTGCCCAGTTGTCTGAAGCGAAAAACATGCGATTTCCAGTGCGAATGAGGGCTGGGAAGGACCATAATGGAGAAAAACCGGCGATCAATCGCCGGTTTCGGCCGAAATGCCCGTTTTTCCCGAAAATGAAAGGAACGCAAACAAAGCGCCGAAGGCCCGTAATTTAATTTCAACCTGTCGATGGCGTGGGCAATTTTTCTTCATGAGGTGGTGATTATTTGGCATGATGGCCTTGCGGGGTGGGGGTGTTTCTGGCATAGAGCATCTGAAATAGGACAGCGTTACTGTCCTATTTCGGTCAGAGGACCGAAGAGGCGCCGTCCCGATAGAGGAGGGGCGCCGGTAACGGCGCCGGGTGGAACGCGTTCCACAAACCCGCCGCCCCGACGGTTCCGATGATCCACCGGATCGGCCGTCGTTTTACGGTCGCATCAGGTTCATGCAACAGGCGACGCTCCGCGAGGGGCGGACGGAATGCCCGCACGATGCCGGGCCAACAGGAGGAAAAGATGGTGGTGAAGACTCAAGCACATGATTTGCGGCAGACCCGGGCGCAGACGACTGCGACGGGCGCCAAAACGCGCGCTTCCACACCGGGCCTGCCGAAAAAACAAGGACTCTATGATCCGCGCAATGAGCACGATGCCTGCGGCGTCGGCTTCGTGGCGCATCTGAAAGGCAAGAAGTCGCACCAGATCGTCAAGGACGGGCTCTTCATGCTCGAAAACCTGACGCATCGCGGCGCCGTCGGCGCAGATCCGCTGATGGGTGACGGTGCGGGCATTCTCGTACAGATTCCGGACCGCTTCTTCCGCGAGGAGATGGCAAAGCAGGGCATCACGCTGCCGAAGGCAGGCGAATATGCCGTCGGCCACATCTTCATGCCGCAGGACGAGAAGCTGGTCGATTACTTCAAAAAGGTGATCGCCGACGTCGTTGCCGAGGAAGGCCAGGTCCTCATCGGCTTCCGCGATGTGCCGGTCGACAATTCCTCGCTCTCCAAGGCCCCTGAGATCGCCGCCACCGAGCCGCGCCATGTGCAGGTCTTCGTCGGCGCCGGCCGCGATGCCGCGACGAACGGCGAGTTCGAGCGCCGGCTCTTCACGCTGCGCAAGGTGATCTCCAACCGCATCTATGATGAGTACGAAGGCGAAGAGAGCAACTTCTACCCCGTCTCGCTTTCCTCGACGACCATCGTCTATAAGGGCATGTTCCTCGCCTACCAGGTGGGTGCGTACTATAAAGACCTCGCCGATCCGCGCTTCGAATCGGCCGTGGCCCTCGTGCACCAGCGCTTCTCCACCAACACCTTCCCCTCGTGGAAGCTGGCGCATCCCTACCGCATGGTCGCGCATAACGGCGAGATCAACACGCTGCGCGGCAACGTCAACTGGATGGCGGCCCGTCAGGCGTCCGTCTCCTCGCCGCTCTTCGGCGACGACATCACCAAGCTCTGGCCGATCTCCTACGAAGGCCAGTCGGACACGGCCTGTTTCGACAACGCGCTCGAATTCCTCGTGCGCGGCGGCTACTCCATGGCCCATGCGGTCATGATGCTGATCCCCGAGGCCTGGGCTGGCAACCAGCTCATGAGCCCGGAACGGAAGGCATTCTATGAATACCACGCCGCGCTGATGGAGCCGTGGGACGGTCCCGCCGCCGTCGCCTTCACCGATGGCCGCCAGATCGGCGCGACGCTCGACCGCAATGGCCTGCGTCCGGCCCGCTACCTCGTCACCGACGATGACCGCGTGATCCTGGCCTCCGAAGCCGGCACGCTGCCGGTCAAGGAAGAGAGCATCATCAAGAAGTGGCGCCTCCAACCGGGTAAGATGCTGCTCATCGACATGGAAGAGGGCCGCATCATCTCCGACGAGGAGGTGAAGTCCGCGCTTGCCGAAAAGCACCCCTATCGCGACTGGCTGGACAACACCCAGATCATCCTTGAGGACCTCGGCCCGGTCGAGCCGCGCGCGCTGCGCCGCGACGTGTCGCTGCGCGACCGCCAGCAGGCCTTCGGCTATACGCAGGAGGACACCAGGCTCCTGATGTCGCCGATGGCGACGACGGGGCAGGAGGCGATCGGCTCCATGGGCACGGACACGCCGATCTCGGCCATGTCCGACAAGACCAAGCTGCTCTACACCTATTTCAAGCAGAACTTCGCGCAGGTGACGAACCCGCCCATCGACCCGATCCGCGAGGAACTGGTCATGAGCCTCGTCTCCTTCATCGGCCCACGCCCGAACATCCTCGATCATGGCGGCGCGGCCAAGGCCAAGCGCATGGAAGTGCGCCAGCCGATCCTGACCAACGGCGATCTGGAGAAGATCCGCTCCATCGGCCATGTCGAGGACCGTTTCGACACGAAGACGCTGGACTTCACCTATGACGTCTCGCGCGGCGCGGACGGCATGCTGGAAATGCTCGACCGGCTCTGCGAGCGCGCCGAGCAGGCCGTCACCTCCGGCTACAACATCATCGTGCTCTCCGACCGCCAGATCGGGCCGGACCGCGTGGCAATCCCGGCGCTGCTGGCGACCGCCGCCGTGCACCATCACCTGATCCGCAAGGGCCTGCGCACCTCGGTCGGCCTCGTCGTGGAGACCGGCGAGCCGCGTGAAGTGCACCATTTCTGCCTTCTCGCCGGCTACGGTGCGGAAGCGATCAACCCGTATCTCGCCTTCGACACGCTCACCGACATGCACAAGCGCGGCGAGTTCCCGAAGGAAGTGGACGCGGAAGAGGTGGTCTACCGCTACATCAAGGCGATCGGTAAGGGCATCCTGAAGGTCATGTCCAAGATGGGCATCTCGACCTACCAGTCCTATTGCGGCGCGCAGATCTTCGATGCCATCGGCCTCTCCTCCGAGCTGACGGACAAGTATTTCTTCGGCACGGCGACGACCATCGAGGGCATCGGTCTCGACGAGATCGCGCAGGAGACCTTCAACCGTCACAAGGCCGCCTTCGGCCGCGACCCGCTGCTCGCCAACACGTTGGATATCGGCGGCGAGTACGCCTACCGCATGCGCGGCGAGGAGCACGCCTGGACGCCGGACGTGATCGCGTCGCTGCAGCATGCGGTGCGCGGCAACGCGGCTGACCGCTACAAGGAATTCGCCGAGCTGGTGAACGCCTCGTCGCTGCGCATGAACACGATCCGCGGTCTCTTCTCGATCAAGGGGGCGGATGCGCTCGGCCGCAAGCCGATCTCCGTCGACGAGGTCGAATCGGCGGCCGATATCGTCAAGCGCTTCTCGACGGGGGCCATGTCCTTCGGCTCGATCAGCCGCGAGGCGCATACGACGCTCGCCGTCGCCATGAACCGGATCGGCGGCAAGTCGAACACCGGCGAAGGCGGCGAGGAAGCCGACCGCTACATGCCGCTGCCTGACGGCTCGATGAACCCGGAGCGTTCGGCGATCAAGCAGATCGCGTCCGGCCGCTTCGGCGTGACGACCGAGTATCTGGTCAATGCGGACATGCTGCAGATCAAGGTCGCGCAGGGCGCCAAGCCCGGCGAGGGTGGTCAGTTGCCGGGCCACAAGGTGGATGCGACGGTCGCCAAGACCCGTCACTCCACGCCGGGCGTCGGTCTCATCTCGCCGCCGCCGCACCACGATATCTATTCCATCGAGGATCTGGCGCAGCTCATCTACGACCTGAAGAACGTCAACCCGGAGGCCGATATCTCGGTCAAGCTCGTCTCGGAAGTCGGCGTCGGCACGGTTGCCGCCGGCGTTGCCAAGGCGCGCGCGGACCATATCACCATCGCCGGTTTCGACGGCGGCACGGGCGCTTCGCCGCTCACCTCGCTGAAGCATGCCGGCTCCCCCTGGGAAATCGGCCTTGCCGAGACGCACCAGACGCTCGTGCTCAACAAGCTGCGCTCGCGCATCGCCCTGCAGGTCGACGGCGGTCTCAAGACCGGCCGCGACGTCGTCATCGGCGCGCTGCTCGGCGCGGACGAGTTCGGCTTCGCCACCGCGCCGCTGATCGCGGCGGGCTGCATCATGATGCGCAAGTGCCATCTCAACACCTGTCCGGTCGGCGTCGCCACGCAGGATCCGGTGCTGCGCAAGCGCTTCAAGGGCACGCCCGAGCATGTCATCAACTACTTCTTCTTCGTTGCCGAAGAGGTGCGTGAAATCCTGGCCTCGCTCGGCGTGCGTTCGCTGAACGAGATCATCGGCGCCTCCGAACTCCTCGAAAAGGAGAAGATGATCTCGCACTGGAAGGCCAATGGTCTCGACTTCTCCCGCATCTTCCACAAGGTCGATGCGCCGAAGGAGGCGACTTACTGGACCGAGCGGCAGAACCATCCGATCCAGGACATCCTCGACCGCAAGCTGATCGAGCAGGCGAAGCCCGCCCTGGAAGCCAAGACGCCCGTCGCGTTCGAGGTCGATATCAAGAATGTCGACCGCTCGGCCGGCGCGATGCTCTCGGGCGAAGTGGCCAAGCGCTACGGCTTCAAGGGCCTGAAGGACGACACGATCTCCGTGACGCTCAACGGCACGGCCGGCCAGTCCTTCGGCGCGTTCCTTGCCCGCGGCATCACCTTCGATCTGGTGGGCGCAGGTAACGACTATGTCGGCAAGGGCCTTTCGGGCGGCCGTATCGTCGTGCGTCCCCCGGCGGGCAACCGCGCGGTGCCGCATGAATCGATCATTGTCGGCAACACGGTGCTCTACGGCGCGATCTCGGGCGAATGCTACTTCAACGGTGTCGCCGGCGAACGCTTCGCCGTGCGCAACTCCGGGGCCGTCGCGGTCGTCGAGGGCGTGGGTGACCATGGCTGCGAATACATGACCG